>Ga0114922_10001246_pt1 | contig 24305 bp, 18 predicted proteins | sample AartaG_FD_100975 | JGI IMG/M metagenome (GOLD analysis project Ga0114922, IMG submission 100975) | Deep subsurface microbial communities from Aarhus Bay to uncover new lineages of life (NeLLi) - Aarhus_00045 metaG | ecosystem: Environmental > Aquatic > Marine > Oceanic > Sediment | place... | reverse complement strand
CAACTCCTATGACGACTACTCAACAGTTGACGATAAAATTTATTATTACTATGTCTCTGCTGTTTATATCGGCGATGATTACGAGGCCGTTTCACTTGTCTCGAATATCGATTCCGGCTCCAATAGCGATATAACCGGAGTCGAAGACCAGGTCGGCCTCCCTGAGGCTTTTTCACTTTCGCAAAACTATCCCAACCCATTCAATGCTCATACTGTATTAAATTATACTCTACCTGCCGCCGGTCATGTCACATTAGAGATATTCAATATCCTTGGCCAAAAAGTAAATACGCTGTTTGACAATTACCAGGAAGCTGGCTATAAATCGGTAATCTGGAATGGAACCGATAGTTCCGGTAAAAATGTTGCTTCCGGAATTTATTTCTATCGTTTGTTATCAACAACCGAACAGATAACCAGAAGAATGCTGATGTTGAAATAGACATCGCAAGGGAAGAGCTCGCTATGTATTTTAAGGCGGTCTATTCAGGCCGCCTTTTTCTCAATATGCGATCACCGTTTACAGGATAGGGGCTGTTTTTTCGATGGTACATCCGCAAAATTAAATTGTTGCGCATGAAAAAATATTTAAGTAAACTTTTTATAATAGTTATTATTCAGTTTAAAGGGAAGACTGATGAGAATTTTTTTTCTTTTAGTTGTATTTGCTGTGATGTTTGAGACGAGTATTTCAACGGGGTCGGATGTCAAAATCTGGTTTGGCCAGCCGGATGGCAGTCCGCTTATCTTTAAAGTTGACAGCCGTGAATCTGCGCCAATATGGGTTCAAACAAATCCTGATGTTTACGTGGCCGCTCTGCATATACCTTTATCATCATCTGATAAATATATATCAAAGCGTCTTGGCGGAGATTTATTTAAACCGTTTGTAAATGATAACCCCCCGGAAGGATTCGATAAAGGCTGGGATTGCGCTTATATTACCAAAGCTGTACCACACCGGGATAAACAAGGCTATACAAGCCAGGGTATATTGGGATTTTCCGATTTGGGCAGAGGACCAAATATACCGCTTCACTGCGAAAAACAATGCCTGATAGCCGAGTTGTACGTCCAAACTGCGGCTGATGATTCATTAAAGGGGCACACTTATGACGTTTTTATCGAGGGGTTTGATAATCCCAGTAAAGGCATAAGCTTAAGCGACACTCTGGGCGTCAGAACATTTCGGTATGAAGTATATTTCAGCCGTGTTCATTTTCTATATCCGGGAGATATCAACAACGATTTTAAAATAGACAGCTCGGATCATGAAAGTCTAAAGCTGTATCTTGATGGGAAAATGGAAATTCCCTGGCCGACTCAAAGAGGCGACTGTAACGACGACAATAAAATCGATGAACAGGATCTGCAGTATCTCGAAAAATATCTGGATGAAATCGGTGAGACAACAAGGTGAATCAGGCGTTTTATGTCATGAGCCTCTTTTGTAAACAGACTTAAAAACACAGTCTTTTCAATCAACAAAAAGCATGGTAACGTAGACACGGTTTCATTGTGAAACCCTTCATAACTATAATAATCTATATGTATACCGCTCAGTTTATCAGGTGATATATATTCCGATTATAATAAGGTAAATAATATTTTTGGAGGCGCTTTTAAAAATATTCTAAGCGCTGTAGCCGTCAAGGCCCTTGGGAGAACGATGATTCCTGCAGCTTGAAGGCGGTGTTTTGTTACTGCCAATGCCTTTAGTATGACCGTGTTTGGCTTGTCAGGGAATTGCGGGAACTGTGATTAATTGCGGTTCTTGAAACGCCAATTATGATTACAGCAAGCGCCTCCTCGATTATAGGTAATATTATGCCTGCCAGCATTGAACATAAAAAATTAGGCCAGGTTCTTATTGAATCTGGTTTGATTTCAGAGAAACAGCTCGAAACGGCCCTAAACCATCAAAAGCAGATGGGCGGTCGTATTGGCGACATTATTATCAAGCTTGGATATATCAGCGAAGATCGACTTCAGGAAGCTATCGCCGAAAAGCTGAATCTTCCCAAGCTGTCATTGTCCGACCTTGAAATAGATCCCAGGTTAGTAAGCGTTTTGCCGGCTGAAATAGCGCGTCGCTATACTGTTATTCCGATATTTAAGGTCGGCAATGTCCTGACGTTGGCTATGGATGATCCGCTTAATTATGTGGCTCTCGATGAAATCGCGTACCATACCAGGCTTGATATAAAAAGGGTTGTAGCCACGCGAAGCGAGATTGAAATTGCCATAGATAAATATTACTCAATCGCCGATACCATGGGCCGTCAGACCATGGATAAAATCGAAACGAGTTCCAGTCAATTTGCTGAGAACCAGGCGCTGGATATTGCCTCCACCGAGGGGATCACCAGTGATATGCCGGTAGTCGAGCTTGTAAATGTAATCATCGCCAAAGCCATAAAACGCAAAGCCTCGGATATCCATCTCGAGCCAGGGGAACAAAACTTCAGAATAAGATACAGGGTGGATGGCTTAATGTGTGAAGTTGCCGTGCTTCCTGCCAGCGTGCACGTGCCGGTAATTTCACGAATCAAGGTCATGTCCAATATCGATGTCTCCGAAAAACGAGTGCCTCATGATGGCCGGTTCAGAATTGGTTATAAAAATCGCCAGATAGATTTCAGGGTTTCGACCCTACCAATAATATTCGGAGAAAAGGCAGTAATAAGGATTCTTGATAAAAGTAATATTTTGCTTGATTTATCGCAGATGGGATTTTCTGAGAAAAATTACCAGTTATGGCTGGAGGCGGTCGATCGTCCCGATGGGCTGATTCTCATAACAGGTCCAACTGGAAGCGGCAAGACCTCGACATTATACGCAGTCTTAAACAGATTGAATAAACCGGAAAAAAATATAGTTACCGTGGAAGACCCGGTCGAATACAAAATTCCCATGTTAAACCAGGTCCAGATCAACGAAAAGGCCGGACTGGTCTTCGCTAATGCCTTGCGCTCTATTGTCAGGCAAAATCCCGATATTTTGATGGTCGGTGAAATACGGGATCTGGCCACCGCTGAAATATCAATCAGGGCTTCACTGACCGGACATCTGGTCCTGGCCACCCTTCATACTTCCGATGCCCCGGTAGCTGCGGGCAGGCTAATCGATATGGGAGTCGAACCATACCTCGTTTCAACGTCATTAACGGCCGTACTCGCTCAACGTCTGGTGAGGGTTATATGCGAAAACTGCAAGGAAGAAACTCTGCCGAATTTATCCTTTTTTGAGGATTTAAAAAGGCGCTGGAACCGCCGGGATATCAAGTTTTATCGCGGCAGCGGCTGTCCCCGATGCAGCCAGACGGGTTATGCCGGCAGAACGGCTATTCATGAGCTGATGGTTGTAACGCCCGAACTTAAAGACCTTATCACGCAAAAAGCCTCACATATCGAACTCCGACGTCAGGCCATTAAAACCGGGATGGTGTCGCTTTGGGACGATGGCCTTATGAAGGCCGCCAATGGCATCACTACAGTCGAAGAAGCGCTGCGTGTTTGCCATAATGAAGACAGTAAGTTAAACCAGAAACAAGTTGTTGGTGAAGTCGAAAATGCCCTTGATGTTTAAATATAAGGCCGCCGCCCGCAGCGGCACGGTTCAAAAAGGATTGGTTGAAGCCGAGGATATCGAGTCTGCTAAAATCACCCTGGATTCAAAAGGCTTAATCCCGATCAGCGTCAAACCCGCTGTTGAATTTAAGAAAATCTTCAGAAAGTTCTATAAAGTCTCCATAGACCTTGAATTGCTTTCATCTTTTACTCAAAAATTAAACACCCTTAATAAAGCCGGTATTCCAATATTAAAGGCTTTAAGTATCATCGCAAGCGAACAAAAAGATGATAAATTTGAAAAAACCCTTATCAGGATGAAACAATATATTGAAGGGGGCATGACCCTTTCCCAGGCCCTGGAGCAGTTTCCCGAATACTTTCCGCCCCTTTTTATAAGCACAGTTTCAGCCGGTGAGTCGTCCGGCCAGATGGAGGCGATTTTCGACAAGCTTAGTGAACTAATAGAAAGAGAGATAAAGACCAGGGAGACGCTGAAGTCGGCGGTGCGATATCCTGCTTACATCATGATTACTATTGTCCTGGCAATCATAGCGCTGGTAACCCTGGTTATACCAAAGTTTGCCGAGTTTTATAGATTCTATAAATCCGATTTACCGCTCCCGACAAGGTTAATCATGGATCTCAGCAGTTTCACAACTTCCTACTGGTACATTGTTCTCGTTTCGGGAATTCTTTCAGTTTTTCTCTTTTACAGGTTTAAAGAAACAAAAGTCGGCTCAAATTTCTTTGATTACCTTAAAATCGAATTGCCTATTGTAGGGAAAATATTCCTTCAAATGACCATTTCCAGGTTCTGCTATCTGCTGGGTACTTTATTGCGGTCTGGATTGCCCTTGGTAGAGGCTCTGGGTATAGTCAGTAGAGCAGCCGGCAACTCGCTGATTTCTAAAGTGATAAACCAGATGAGCGATAATGTTAAAGGAGGCAGGGATATTTTTTCGCCTATGCGGGAGTCAAAATATTTTATGCCCCTGATTATCCAGATGTTTGTTATAGGAATGGAATCTGGAAATCTGGATAACATGTTATTTGAAGCGGCCCGTCACTATGATGCCGCCGTCGAATATCAATCCAAAAAGCTGACCTCTCGTCTGGAGCCGATATTGACTCTGTTCGTCGGCGGGATGGTATTGGCGCTGGCACTGGCAATATTTTTACCGATGTGGAATATGATGCAAGTGTTTAAAAAATAATAAATCATGGAGGGATGAATTATGCGCACGAAAAATCAACAAGGTTTTACACTGATCGAGCTGGTCATCATCATTGTTGCCCTGGGAATCTTAGCGTCGGTGGCTATACCTAAATACAGAAGCATAGTTTCCGAGGCAAGAGAAGCATCCTGCAAGGGAGCGCTTGGCGGCATCAGGTCGGGGATCAGCATCTATTACGCTAATGCAGCCGTCACTACAGGAACCGCAACCTGGCCGGCTATCGATAGTCTGAGAACTATCGGCGTGGTTATGGAGCAGGCGTTGCCAAAAAACCCATATCAGACAAACGCCCCTGATTCAATTGTCACGGGTGTGACCAAGGGAACAATCGTCGGCACAAGCGGCGGTTGGGCGTATTTAGCGTCAACCGGCGAAATCTGGCCAAATACAAACACTGCAGGCGAGAACGACTGGTAAAAATATAGTGAAAACAAAGCGCTTAGAAAGTGTTTATGGATTCACTCTAATCGAAATCGTAATTGTTATTTTAGCCCTGGGCGTTCTGGCAACCGTTGCTATTCCAAAGCTGGGAGGTATTTTATCAAGTTCTAAGACTACCGCTACCAGGGAAGAAATGAGACGACTCAAAATCGCCATTGTTGGCTCTGCTTCAGATAAAATCAGCGGTTATGAGCCTGATATTAATTCTTTACCGTCGGGTCTATCCGACCTGACAAGCAAACCCGGCGGTGTGGCCGACTGGGACAGGTTCACCAAAATAGGCTGGAATGGACCATATATTGATCCGAATAATGGCGATTACCTCAAAGATGCCTGGGGCGTGAATTACATATACAGCTCTGCCAACCGAACGATTAAAAGTGTCGGCTCGGTAGATACTATTACTATTAATTTCTAATGAGCGTTAATAATCGAAATAATGGTTTTACCTTAATAGAGGTGATTCTGGTAATCGTGGTATTTGGAGTCATAGCCTCGATTGCCATGAAATCAATGACGTCATCTGTAGAACAGGCGCGGTTTGAGGCTACTGCCGACGAACTGAATGAGCTGTCCCGGGCTATTGTCGGCGATGAGAGGCTGGTGTCCGGCGGTTATAGAACTGATTACGGCTATGTCGGCGATGTCGGAGCTTTGCCCTCCGGTCTTGATAACCTGGCGGCTAACCCGGGCGGTTATTCCACCTGGAACGGCCCTTATATCCGGAGCGATTTTACCGAGAACACCGACGATTATAAAAAAGATGCCTGGAATGAACTGTACACATACAGCGGCGGAATCTCTATCAGTTCCAACGGTGGGGGAAACACGATAACGAAAAGGCTTGCTAACTCTGTAAACGATTTAATTTCAAATACTTTAAAAGGCATTGTCCGTGATTCCGGGTTGTCGCCGCCGGGAGACAGCGCCTCGAATGTTACGGTGACTATCCAGTATCCCGATGGTTCCGGCTCCATAACAAGCTCATCGACATCGCCGTCCGGATCAGGTGAATTCGCATTCGCCGGTTCTGTCCCGATTGGATTACACTTCATCAGGGCAACAGTCAGCAGTCAGGATGATACCGCTTCCAAATATGTTACGGTAAACCCGGGAAAAACTTCGATTGTAGAGCTGCGTTTTGCCTCCAACCTCTGGGGAGGAGCTGCAAGTGGCGATACATCTGGAGGCGATTCTGACATCCAGCTTGTGGAAAACACAGAGGGGTTCGGCGGTAATTGCAGCAAGATTGAATTCGATATCATAAATACCGCGGATGTGGCCGTAGATCTCACCGACATGACGCTGAGCTGGGCATCTCCGGAGGCTTATTACGATAGAGTAAAAATAGGCGGCACTCTTTTCAACCAGCCCGCTGATGGTCGGGGTTCCGACAGCGCCGCCGAGTTCACAAGTACATTGACACTGAATCCGAGCCAATCGGCAACGGTTGAGATTTCAACTTTCGATACCAACCGTACCGGCCCTGGCAGCGATGTGAATATGGCAAATACTACTTTCACAATCACTTTTTCTGATGGTTCCACATTCGATGTAACCATGGGAGTCTGTCCATAATGGCTGATTGCATCAATAAATACAATGGCTTCACTTTAATTGAATTAGTGCTGATAATTGTGATTCTTGGTATAATATCCACCATCGCCATGAAATCTATGCAGCCCGCCGTTGAGCAGACTCGTCTGGAAGCCACTACGCAGGAGATGGATATGCTGGTCCAGGCTATTATTGGAGACGAGAACCAGGTCCAGGATGGTATCCGGATGGATTTCGGTTATGTCGGCGATGTGGGTTCACTGCCGGCAAACCTCGACGCGCTGGCGACTAATCCGGGTTATTCGACCTGGGACGGTCCCTACATCCAAAATGACTTTTCCGAAGACACTGAGGACTATAAGCGTGATGGCTGGAACGAACTATACACTTATATCGGCGGAGTTACTATAACCTCAAATGGCGGGGGAAGTACAATTACTAAGCAACTCGCCCGGAACGTTTCAGATTTGACTTCAAACACGGTCACTGGAAACATCTATGACGGCCTGGGAGCTGTGCCCGGAGCTAATTCATCTGACATCACAATCACTATCTATTATCCGGACGGCTCCGGCGGCTTAACATCATCCTCAATAAACCCATCAGCCTCTGGCGCTTTTTCCTTTTCAAACTCCATACCTGTCGGCAACCATTTGATCAGAGCTGTATACTCCACGACTAATGATACAACGGCGAAGTACCTATCAATAACACCCGGCGCCAACACATACCGTGAACTGCGCTTCCCTGGAGCAGTCTGGTCTGGCGGAGCAATATTTGAGAACGAACAAACGCTTAAGTATGTTGATGTTTCGCCAGCAAGACCGGACAGTAACCCTGATCGGTATTTCCATTATCTGACATCATTCTTTAAATGCGATAATATTAACTTTACAGCGCCGCAGGTGATTTAATGACCAGCGAAAAGACCAAAGTGATAAATCAATCTAATATTGATACTGTCCGAATGGAAAAAATTTCCAATCTCAAAGAGGAGTTTGTTTTTGGCGATGGACGGCTGGCTTCATCGATGGCCTCGAAAATACTGTGTCTTGACCTGACTGATAAATACCTGAAGTATACCATGTTTTCCAAACGCAATATCTCTATTAAATGGCTTTATGCAGGAAAATTGTTAGAGCTGCCTGTACAGGACCAGGAAACTGAGAAAATAATTACCGCTGGTATAAATATATTATCTTTAAAATTAAATCTAAATAAGGTTAAAATCCTGATCATTATTGACGGCTTCGATTTTTTCTTACGTCATATCAAAATCCCGGAGCTTAAAGGCAAGGCCCTGATTGAAGCTGTCAAATGGGAATGCGACAAACAGATTCCGTTTGCTATCAAAGAGGCTTACTTTAAAATCCTTAATACCAGCAAAACCGCGGAAGGTATTCAGGTTTTAACGGCTATTATCACAAAAAAAGCAGTCGACCGGTTCTCGTTTCTTGGCGATAAACTACTTGGAGTTATCCCTGCGCCAATAGCCTTAAGCGGCAACCTCTTAAGTAAAACCAACACTGAACAACTTACAGATATTGTAAATTACTGGGGACATTCCGAGGCCATTATTGATTTCATTTATGAAGGCCGGTTAGAGTTTTGTAAATCTTCCAAGCTTCACGAGGAGAGTATCGTTGATGATTACCTGATTCAACCCGTAAATATCAGCGAAAAATTCGAAAACAACCTGAAAAACAGCCTTGATTTCTATTACTCATTGTTCCCCGGCCGTCAAATCAATAAAATCATGGCTTATGACAGCGCCCGGAGAAAGGTTACAGACAAGTTGTCTCAGGCGCCTGGCTTTGAATCTATCTGCGAAAACCCATATGGCGCACTGATAAAAGACCGGAAGAGCCTGCAAGAATTCTGGGATATCTCCGAAAGTGATTACATTCTTGGAGCCGGGGCAGTTCAACTTAATGAAAAAAATATTTTTCTACCTCATGTTGTAAAACAACTTTTAAACCTTAACCGGCTGAAAGCCATATCGAGGAAATTCTCGATTTTTGCAATCCTGATGATTATTATCCTCGCCGCCTCATTTATGGCGGAGAATTCATATCGTCGAAAAAGTATAGAGCAACTTCAACATCAAATAGATATAATCGAAAGTTCTGCGGCATTTTCGGAAGCGGTCAGATGCGAACAAAAAGTAAATGCCCACCTGGCCTCGATTTCAAAACTTAAACAGCCGGCTAACTGGGCGGCCGACCTGTTAAAAGCCGCCAGTCATTTGGTTACACCCGGCATTTATTTTAACATGATGGATCTGGCTAAAAGCGGGGATGGCTCCGATGCTATAGAAATCAGGATCGAAGGCTATTATTACGGTAATACTCAAAAAGCCGATATCCGACTGGCTGTATTTATCGAGAATTTTCACAGTTATTGCGGCTTCGAAAAACAGAATCTTGAAAGGTTCGGAGAAACAATCAAGGGAACTAATAAACGCCTTAATTTTGTTTTAACCGGTTCAACCAGGATAGGCAAATGGACAGCAAAGTAATATTGAAAGTTACCTGGCTTCCAGGAACGCTTGTTATAATACTTGTTTCCCTGTTTTTCTGGAGCAACTATACAATGGATAAGCTCGACAAAATCGTTGTTTCTCAAACGGCAGATCAGCAGTATAAACAGGATTTAATACTTTCGATAAGCGAACTTCAAAATAAGCTGTCTCTCCTCGATGACCGGCTGAATCAATACAATGATGAACTTTTCAAGCTGGATGAAGCGATAAAAGCGATAAAAGCGGTTGCCTCCCTGGCCGGCAATCATGGGGTACAACTCCTCGATTTTAAATTTGATCTGCTCAAGTACTTAGAACAGAAAAAACAGGCTGATGGTCCCGGTCCTTTTATTTTGCCGTTTGAGGCGAGATTTTGCGGCAATTATATAAAGACCGGTAAGTTCATTCAGGTTTTAGAGAGAAAAAAATATATTAGAGATATAAACTCGATAAAATTATTAAATGATGGGTCAGGGAACAATGATGTGTCGTGCAATATCAAGGGAGCCCTACGCTTTTTTAACAGATCCGAACTGGAGCTGACCGATAATGGGCAAATATAGAAAACTTATAGTATATTTAATTTTCATTATATCGGTTATCTATGGCGTTTATTTCCATTTTTTAAGTGACAGCAAGACGAAGCCCGAAAATCAAACTGAGAATGCCCGAACTGAAAAGCGGGTTGAAAATTATATTGAGGACCAGGCCAGAGCAGCAATCTTAGCTTCTGCTCATAATTCTTTTATATTGCCTGCCGGGTGGGGCAGAAATCCATTTAAATTATTGACAGAAACGGCATCAACAATTCATAGCCGTGAACCGATAAATAAGACAGGCAGAATGCCCCGGCTGACCGGGATTTCTTATTATGAAGGTGAACCGTGCTTTACCATTATTGACAACCGGATATTGCGGCCAGGCGAGGAAGTAAGCGGCTGGCGGGTGCTGTCTGTTAAGAAAGACTATGTTATAATAAGAAGAGATAACGTCGAAAAAAAACTGCTTCTGGGTGAGATAAATTGAAAAAAATAGTCGCCATATCATTCATTTTACTGCTTTTCGCAACTGCTTTGGCAGATGAAAAATACCAGGTTACGGATATTTCAGTAACGTCGAAAGAAGATTCTACCAGCATTACTGTTTATGGTTCCGGCATGCTTGAATACAGCACTTCCGACATGGTTAACCCCGACAGGATTGTTCTGGATATCTTTGATGCTTTAATGCCTGATAAGCCGTTGTCGTATGAATATTACCCTCCTATTAAAAGGATCAGCTTTCAGCCGTTCAGCGACCAGCGTCAGGGGCTAAGGCTGATTGTGGAATACCAGGCGGGCGCTGAGTATGATATTACCGGGACGATGAATTCCGTGATAGTGAGATTTACTAAGTTGCCCGAATCAATAAAGCCGATCGAAAAATTGCCTGAAAAACCAGCCTGGTTGAAAAAAAGGGTAAACCTGACTGTTGAGGATGGGGCGGTTTCGGCGGCTTTGAACCTGATCTCACGTAAGGCCGGATTTGACCTGGTCGTCTCTGATATCGAGGAAAACCGTATCTGGATAAATTTGAACGACGCGCCGGTCGAGCAAGCCCTGGAGGCGATATTAAGCGCCTCCGGCAACACATATTACATATCGGGACAGGTGGTCGTGGCAACACGTTACCCGTCAAAAAACAAGGGCGGGTTGATTACGAAAATATACCGGCTGAATTATGCCGATGCCGCCGGTTTTGTTGAGAGTATCAAAGAGATTTTATCACCCGAGGCGGTTGTAAAAATAATCAATTCCGGCCAACCGGACAATCAAAGCTCCAAAGAACATGTCCGCTTCCTGCTGCTTACAGACCTGCCGGAAAAACACGAACTGATAATGGAAATCATCTCCCGGGTTGATACGGCGCCCAAACAGGTAGCAATATCAGTGAAATTCATAGAATCGAATATCACCGGCGAAGAAAATTTCGGTATCGACTGGAATAAGATGATAACAATGAAATTGACCGGCGCTAATCCTGATATAACAACTAATGAAACCGGTTCCGCCTCCGGGTACTCGGCATATTCACCCTGGCCTCCCGAGAAAGGTTCTTTTGTTTATGGTACTCTTACTGTTGAAGAAGCGACAGCCATACTGAATTACCTTCGCAGCAGCGGTAAAAGCAGGCTGTTGTCCGATCCCTCGGTGACAACTACAGACGGCAAACAAGCCACTATAAGCGTTACAACGACAATCCCGATTCAAACTATCAACCGTTTTTCAGAAGGGTCTATTATCCAGGATATCGTAACCTACGAGTACAAAGAGGTCGGCATCACTCTGAACGTAACGCCCCGAATTAACGAACAGGGCCGGATTACACTGCTGTGTTCGCCATCAGTCGAGGAGATTACCGGCTGGGTTGGACCCGCCAACAACCAGCAGCCCATCACTACCAAAAGATCGGTGGAAACCGAGGTGATTGCTGTTGATGGTGAAACTGTTGTTATCGGAGGACTCTACAAAGAGGGCAAGATCGAAAATGAGTCCAAGATATGGCTTATTGGTGATATTCCTGTTCTCGGCTATTTCTTTAAAACAAAAAATACTACCAAAACCAAAACAGACTTGATGATTTTTATTACGCCCAGGATAATAGACTGAAACCGGTATTGAGACAGCGCCGGAAATGACATTATAATAATCTGGCAATATGAACTGTTTGGGGAATGACTCCAACTCTTTGTACGGCAAGAGATTATCTGGCCATCCCTTATTTGCAATAGCGGCTTGATATACCATCATTTTTTAAAGCTGTATCAAATATTCGCAAAGCAACACAAATAATATTGCGCATATACTGAACAACTATAAATTATAGCAAGTTTTATAGATTTTTTATTTTGATATAGTAAAGTCTTATGGATTTATTAAAATTTTATTCAAACAACAGGTGCTGATATTAAAATGGTCAGCTCTCTATAAAAAAGAGGGGAGCTTTTTGCTTCTCCCCTCTTTAAAATATGAAGCTTAATGAGTGGTTCTCATGTATGATTTCACTCTTACTCTCTTACCTGACGGCGTTGTACGTGTATAACTTTTTACACGCGTCCTTTTAGTGAATCTTTTCTTAGGCATGTAATCACCTCCCTAAAAATGATAGTTTTCTACCAGCTTTTGCTGTGATTAACAGTTCCCTATGGTTGTCGGAATGGCTGTTATGCATATTAACTTGTATCCATAATTATTTTTCACCAGCGTAACAAGGTGTTTCAGAAGTCAACCAATAAAGATTCAGCATTTTCGTTTTTAAAAAGCGAGAATTTCAAGCAGTTTTAGCACAAATATAAATTTACCTGCAAAACAATAGTTGCCAGAAGCTTGAAAACCGCTGAGATTGACCTCGTAGTCCAATAAATGTCAAAAATAGCAATTACTAAGCACTGCAATTTGCAGGCGTTGGAATTCGTGATTCATCTATAGCTTAGATGTGAATATCAAATCAACTCTTAATGCTGATCTTATCTTTCCGAGGATATCAACCGGCAGACCGGATTCCAATCCGTTACAGGCGGAGAGAAACCTGGCGTTTCAACTATGGACAGGTCACGTCTAATGGCTATAACCTGTCCAAATAAACTGGAACCTGATGACCGACAAGCCATCTTCAGAAAAAATTTCAGGAAAACTCATTTAACGTAACTTCTTGACCGAGCCATCTATCTTAATTAAATTTGTTCGATGCTGATTATCAGGAACATTAAAAAGTCCTTTGCTCAGAGTGAGCCTATTTTAAGAGATGTTTCGCTTGAACTTGGCAAAGGCGAGATGGTTTTCTTAGTCGGTCCTTCGGGGGTCGGCAAAAGCACGCTTCTGCGTTTGATATACTTGGAAGAGAAACCCGACTCCGGTGAGATAATTTTAGGCGTATATAATTTCACCCGGATAAAGAAAAAACAGGTGCCTGTTATGCGCCGTCAACTGGGCGTGATTTTTCAGGACTTCAAATTAATCGCCGAAAGAACCGCCCGTGAAAATGTCGCCCTGGCTATGGAGGTCGCCGGCAAATCAAAAAGGGAAATATCTCAGCGGGGCGCTGAACTGTTAAGGCTGGTAGGCCTGCTGCATCGTAAAAATAATTATCCAGACCAGCTTTCAGGCGGTGAATGTCAGCGGGTTGCAATCGCTCGCGCCTTAGCCAACGAACCGCTTTTGCTTTTAGCCGATGAACCGACCGGCAACCTCGATAGCGATAATTCCCAGTCGCTGCTTGAACTTCTGGAAAAAATCAACATCCAGGGCTGCTCAATCCTGATGGCTACTCACAATATCGATTCAATTTCAGATATGCCCTATCGCAAGCTCTATCTGGATAATGGCATAATCAGGGAGGAGAAAAATTGACTTATATTTTCCTCGCTTTACGGGAAGCCCTTCGGATAATTTTTCATCAGTTTGGAGCCTTTCTGGGCTCAGTGCTGACGATATTTCTGGCTATGCTGACAGCGGGCAGTTTCGCAATTATTATAAAAAATACAAGTTTAACTCTGGATAAGTTCAAAAACGAGGCGTCGCTTGAAATTTACCTTGAAAGCGAGATCGATTCTATCGCCAAAGAAAACATTCAAGACGCCCTGGTTGCCAACAGATACGTACTGCAGGTAAAATTTATTGATAAAGATATGGCATTATTCAGACTTCGAGAGACTTTCGGCCAGCAGATGGTTGCCGGATTGAAAACCAACCCGCTGCCGGAATCATACGAGGTTACTCTGGAGTCGTTTGTTTATGAAAACAGCAACTTCGAGGAACTGGTTGACTCTCTCAACAGGCTGCCCGGAGTTGAGGATATCGGGTATGTTCCGTCGGCAATTTCCAGGCTTAAGACCATATTTAAAGCGGTTGCTTTCCTGGGTATAGTTCTGGGTTTGCTGGTAATCCTGGCAACCGGTTTTATCGTTGGCAATACCATTCATGTCAGAATAGCGGAATGGCGGCAAACGTTTTATGTCATGCGGCTTGTCGGCGCCGGCAGTGGTTTTATTTATACTCCTTATTTATTAATAGGCAGTTTGACCGGTCTTCTGGGCAGCGCCTTATCTATTGGCATCTTAAAGCTTGGAACGATTTATTTCTGCGCTCAGGTTGCCCCTGTAAGCTTTTTAAATCTTCCCGAATCTGTCAGCTTTGTTGTCGCCGGAGGATTAATCGGATTCGCCGGAAGTTATATAGCCCTTAAGAAATACCTTAATGTTTGAAATCATGCGTCGGATCTTATCAATAAAAATAGCGATCATTGTATTTCTGATTATTTTTGTAATGCCGGTATTTGCTCAGAATAAGAATATCACCAAGTTGGAAAAGACAATCACGGTCAGAAAAACTGAACTGGAAAACATCCAAAACGAGCTGGAAGAAAAACAGCTAAGATTGAAATTTCTCGAAAGCGAGGAAAAAGATCACATCGAAAGACTTTACTCCATCGAGGAACAACTTAACCTTAACAACCGGCTGATAATAAAAATCCAGAAGCAGCTCGATGATTTAAGCGGTTATATTGCAGACCTGGAAGTTAACCTGGAATACAACTCCAACGAACTGGCAAGACAGGAGAAAATTTTATTAGAAAGATTAGTATGGATATATAAAAGGTCCCGTATCCCGCCATTGTTAACAGCCTTAAGCGCAGGCGACCTTCTCCAGGGCGCCAGACGGTTATACCTGTTTTCGCTGTTGAACAAGTATGATAGAAAAATAGTGGCAGAAATTGAGAGCTTAAACCGCCAGATTAAAACCGAGAAAGCCGACCTGCAAAAGAGAAGAAATTCCATAGCAACCCTTAAGAGCGAGAAAGAGCGGCAGGCTAAAAACATCAGGATAAACCGTCAAAAAAGAAAGATACTGTTAAAACGGGCTCAGACTCAAAAAGGCGCTGAACTCAAAGCCATTGAGCAATTGGTTTCAGCCCAGGAACGGATTTCCGGCATTATCGATGTGCTTCTGCAAAATAAAGCAGCGCTCAATAAGCAGGCGGCTAAAGAGTTTTTAAACCTTAAAGGCAAACTCATCTGGCCCGTTCGGGGTAAAATTATCCGGCATTTCGGAAAAATAGAAGATAAAAAATATAACACGGTAATTACAAATCCCGGCATCGATATTAAAGCTTTTGCAGAAATGCCGGTATATGCATCATCGTCAGGCAGGGCAGCCTATATTTCCTGGCTGCGCGGCTATGGGAGTTTTATAATACTCGAACACGGCGGCGGCTATTATACTCTTTATGCCCACCTCAATGATATATTTGTAGAGACCGGACAATTTGTCACAGCCGGTGAGACTCTGGCAACTGTAAGCGAAACGGGAACATTTTCCGGCCCGATGCTGCATTTTGAGCTCCGGTTCGGCAAAGAACAACTGGACCCTGTTCCATGGTTACGCTAAATAAAATACTGGGGCAGGCAAAGCTCCTTGATACCATAGACTGCATTATAAAGCTTGGCAAACGGGGTCAGGCACTGCTTCTGACCGGTCAGCCGGGGATCGGCAAGTTCGCTTTAGCCTGTTATACTGCCCAGCGGTTTCTTTGTCAGGAAAACAATACCGGTTGTGGAAAATGTATTAGCTGTAAGAGTATTGTCAGGTTAAATCATCCCGATTTTCTGCTGGCGTTTCCATTTCCGAATGTAGCCAGTGAATCAAAAAAGAACACCCTGTTTCATTTCTCCGATCCGGTAAATTCTGACGCCCGTTTTTCGGAGGAAACGCTCGAGGAGGTATGCAGATTTCTGGAGCTGAAACTGCATGATCCATACCGGATTGTTGCTTTTAAAAAGAAAGGAAATATTCCGGTTAGTGTTATTAAGGACCTGATAAGAGCCGTTGCTAAAAGACCGATGCTCGGACAGAGACGGGCAATTGTGATTTGCGATATTGACCAGATGGCTTTCGGGGCGGCCGATTTATTTTTAAAAACAGTCGAAGAACCGCCGGAGGACTCGCTAATAATCTTAACCACATCCAGACCGCAGATTCTATTGCCCACGCTAATTTCCCGGACCACGAGACTGGCGCTGTCCCCGGTTAACGAGGAATTGACAAGGGCTTATCTCGACGAGCATGGCGCTAATGAATCCGCTGATTTTTGTATCAGGTATAGCAATGGAAGTCCGGGGCTTGCGCTCAAGGCCTATGAGGACGATTTGCTCACTCGAAGGGACGAGCTCTGGAAAATATTTTCAGAATTTATCAAATCGGCCATACTGCCGAAAATCATCGAGGCTCTCAGGCGCCGTTATCAATGGCCTCGTTATGATGACGTAAGGGACGATTTCGATGTTACGGAGAAAATAATACGCGATATCTATATTGCAAAATTGGGACTTGATAAAAGACTTGTAAATATCGATATTAAAGATAAGATAGTCAAATGTGCTCGGTCGGCTCCAATTGCCGGGATTATGCAGAAATGGTTTCCTGCGCTGGCAAAGGCATCAAAGGCGCACAGGATTAACAATGTTTCTGCCGATATAGCTTTTATTGGGGCATTTATTGAATTCGACCGGGTAAGAAAGCAAGGTTAGTTTAGTTTCTGGAGGTTTCTTTGAAATATATTGTTGAGTTCAAAGGCAACCGTCGCAACGTGTATAAGTCACCGGATAATTTGGATGTTGTAATTGGCAAGTATGTCATTGTTCAGGCTGAGCGGGGTGAGGATATTGGATTGGTTCGGCGCAAGGCTCTGCCGGATGAATGTAATCAGGACAAACAGTTGTTAAATATTGTTCGTCTGGCGATCGAGAGCGATATCGACCGGCTCCAGTTTAATCGTCAGAAAGAAACTGAATCCAAAGAGGAATGCTTGCAATTCATCGAAAAACACGGGCTTAAAATGAAACTCGTGGATGTTGAATATCAATACGATTGCAACAAGATTACATTTTATTTTACCGCCGAGAAGCGGGTCGATTTCCGCGAGCTTGTAAAAGACCTGGCGGCGACGTTTCGTACCCGAATCGAACTCCGGCAGATAGGCGTCCGCGATGAGGCAAAACGGCTTGGCGGCTATGGCATATGCGGCAAGGAGCAGTGCTGTTCGGGTTTTCTGGATGATTTTAACACCATCTCTACTCAAATGGCTCGAACCCAGAACCTGGCATTAAACCCTCAGAAAATCTCCGGCAATTGCGGGCGGCTCTTATGCTGTCTTCAATATGAACAGAATTTTTACGAGGAGACAATTTCGGAATATCCGCCTCTAAATTGTCGATGTCTGTTTGAGGGCGCCGAGTGTACAGTCAGAAAGTGTAATATCTTCCATGAGCAGATCGCAATCAGCTTTGAGGACGCCGGCCAGAAAGTCATAAGCCTGTCGGAATACGAACGGGCTGTGAAAAGAGGAAAATTTAAGTTGCTCAAGGATTCCCAGCAGACAAAATCAAAACAGAACGGTGAACATGTTAATGATTAATCCGATGTATTAATATGAATCAATTAGATGACTTTCTGCATATTCAGCATATTATCGGCCTGTCCAAAACAAGGCCATTGATGCGTCAATAACACATGACCATTTTGCAGCCGTTACTTTTTAATTTCAAGTTACAAGGGAATTATTAGAGAAGGAATATAAAGATGTCGAAATTTTACATAACAACGCCTATATACTATGTCAATGCCGAACCTCATATCGGGCATGCTTACACTACAATTTTAGCTGATGTTTTTGCCAGGTACCATCGCCTGCTGGGGCATGAAGCCTACTTTTTAACGGGCACCGATGAACATGGCCAGAAGGTTCAGGACACGGCGATAAAAAATAACCTGACGCCGCAGGAACATTGCGATAAATATGCCGCTCGTTTCCAGGAGGCGTGGAAAGAGCTTAATATCAAAAACAACGACTTTATCAGGACCACCCAGGAACGTCATAAGAAAGTGGTGACTGCAATCCTTCAGAAAGTTTACGAGTCGAAAACCGATGACGGCCAGCCGTTGATTTATACTGACAGTTACGAGGGATGGTACTGCAAACACGAGGAGCGCTACTGGACCGAAAAAGACCTTGTTAACGGCAACTGCCCGGAGTGCAGCCGTCCCGTGCAGAAACTGTCGGAGAAAAACTACTTTTTCAGAATGAGCTATTATCAGCAGTGGTTGATCGATTATATAAACAGTCATCCTGACTTTATCCAGCCGGATTTCAGGCGAAACGAGGTCCTGGGATTTTTAAAGCGGCCCCTGGGAGATTTGTGTATTTCCCGACCCAAAAGCCGTCTTTCCTGGGGAATCGAGCTTCCTTTTGATAAAGAATATGTCTGTTATGTCTGGTTTGACGCTTTAATCAACTATATCTCCGCCCTTGGCTATGATCCCAAGACAAACAGCTTCGAAAAAGACTGGTGGCCGGGAGTTAATTTAATAGCCAAAGACATACTTACCACTCATGCCGTTTACTGGCCCTGCATGCTTAAATCAATCGCCGCTGACCTGCCGAAGACAATCTTTGCTCATGGCTATTGGACTACCGAGGGCGCCAAGATGTCTAAATCCGTGGGCAATGTTATAGATCCCCTTCAACTGAAGGATAAGTATGGCGTTGATGCATTTCGCTTCTATCTGATCAGGGAGATGACCCTGGGGCAGGATTCCACGTTCAGCGAAGATAGCTTCATTCAAAGATACAATTCCGATTTGGCCAACGATCTTGGCAACCTGCTGTCGCGGATTGTAAAGATGATAGGGTCTTACTGTGATGGGAATATACCGGCGCCACGTGAAGATTATATACCTCGGCTACAAGTTGAATATGGCAAGTTGATAAAAGATATTGAAGAAGATTTGGATGCTTTCAAGCTTAATGCAACCATAGATAAAATTATGGCCTATGTTCGTTCCGTTAATCGATATGTCGAGCACAATAAGCCCTGGGAACTGGCTAAGAATGGAAAAAATAAAGAGCTTAATATGGTTTTATATACCGCTGCTAATGCATTGCTAAATTCTGCTGACTTGTTAAGCCCAATAATTCCAAATAAATCGGAAGAGATATTTAAACAGTTAGGGGTTGATAAGAACTTTAGCGTTGAGTATGAATATGGCATATGGGAAAAGCTAAGACCTGGAACAAAAATCACCAAAGGCGACAGCCTGTTTCCCCGACTCCAGAAGCCAAAAGCTGTAAAGGAGACTTCCAAAGTGAGCGATGAGGAGTATATTTCGTTTGATGATTTCAAGAAAATCAAAATGCGGGTAGCGGAGGTTGTTTCGGCGGAGAAAGTAAAGGGCGCCGACAAGCTTCTCAAACTTCAGATTAAAATTGGTCAGGAACATCGTCAAATTGTCGCCGGCATTGCCGAGGTCTATAATCCGGAACAGATAGTTGGCAAAAAGATCATCGTAATGGTCAATCTCGAACCGGCAAAGATCAGAGGGCTCGAATCCAACGGCATGCTATTAGCCGCCACTAAGAAAGATAAACTGGTTTTGCTCACCGTTGATACCGACATCGATTCCGGAGCTAAGGTTAGTTGACAATATCATGGTGAACTTACAAAATTAATTACTGAATTCCCGCCAGCGCGAGAAAGACAAACGATAACCGAATATAAAGTATCTCCTAAACTCCTCTCTATTTCCCCTTGATTCAAATATCTAAGACCCTGTATAATGATTGAGTTATCATAATGCATTGATTGAGGGAGTGCTTTTAAATGAAACGGTATTTCGGCGTCATGCCCGGCCTTATAGCGCTGGCAGTTTATTATACGACCGTCTGTCGTTCGGTCTGGATCGGCGACTCCGGCGAGTTTTCTCTGGCTTTGAAAACGCTCGGCATCTGTCATCCACCGGGTTATCCTCTGTTTACACTTATCGGCCGCATATTCGTTTCTGCCCTGCCGTTTGTACGTGCAACCATTGCCGCCAATCTATATAACATAGTGATCGCCTCGGTGACCGTGACAGTTATTTACTATTTTTTCCGCCGCAGGCTGAGTCAATGGTCGGCGGCGTTATTAAGCCTGATCTGGGCGTTTACTCCCATATTCTGGGCAGAGACCGCCGGCGTCGAGATATATGTTTTTAACCTTTTGCTTATAGTCTTAACTCTTCTTGCAATAGAAAGCGGTCACAACCGGAAATGGCTTATTGCCGCCTACCTGTTCGGACTTTCCCTGGCAAACCACCCCTCGGCGATGTCGATTCTACCGGTATTGATTTTCCTATTCATAAAAGAAAAAAAGTATCGGCAGTGGAATTTGCTCCCCGTTATTTTAATTATATTAGCAATCACCGGCAGTATCTACCTGTACCTGCTCGTTCGGGCATCCTGCAACCCGCTTTCCAACTGGGGCAATCCCGAAAACCTGCGGGCTTTAATAGACCATATGACTCTTATACAATACAGCGGCTGGATCGGTCACTCGTGGGAGAATATTGCAGTAAGCTGTCGGCTGTTCTTCATAACAATTCTTGATTCCTGGTTGTGGATCGGTATTGCGGCGACTATAACCGGTGTCATTATTGGATGGATACATAACAGAAGCATGACTGTCTGTGCATTACTGATTTTAACAGCCTCATTGATTTTATCGTCATCACATCAAGCTCTTGACTATGAACCGTTTTATATTTTAACGATGTTCGCCTCTTTGCTCCTGATCAGCAATATCTTCATCTGGCTTGAAGGTCAATTGTTTTCACAGCTTTTTCGGTACGGCGTCTATTCAGCGGGCTTGATTGCATGTCTGTTATTGCTATTTACAAATTACCGGGGCCAGGATAAATCTGACTATACTCTTTCAGAGGATTACTCCAAGCATATCTTAGACAGCGCTGGAAGCGGTATCATATTTACCGCCGGTGATATTAATTCATTCACGACGCTTTACCTGCGCTACGTGGAAGGATACAGACCGGCAGTGGAGGTATACGACCGATCGATCAGGCTTAATGACCTGCTGGCTGAAGCCTCAAAACTGGCCGGGCAATACATTTCTGATTATTACAGCGCCAGGACGGCGATGATCAGTTTCGCGGACAGGAAAATGTATCTTGTGAAAAATCATTATATCTACGAACCTGACTGGCTGAATATAAAAGAGCCGTTATATTCCCATGGTATTCTTTATGCAGTGAATGAAAAGCCTGAAAGCTCTATTGAGGTTTTGAAATATCCGGTGAGTTATGAACCGGGCGATGTTTTATCACGTCAGTTATTAGTCAACCTCGATCTTGCACGCGGTGAAAATTTGTTAAGCGAAAATCCGGATGATACTTCTTTAGCGCTTAAAGAATTCAACCTTGCACTCAGGCGCATGGATAATGAGCCCCGGACGATAGTCCTTAACAACCTGGGTATCTATTTTAGAGGCGCCGGCTTTTTAGACCTGGCGCTTAAAACCTATAAAAAGGCGCTTGAAAAACCCTTTATAACGCCCTCAAACCGGCGGGATATTTTATTTAATATCTCAAATGTATATAAGGATTACGGTAATAAATTCCTGTCATTAAAAGACTATCACAATGCGGCGAAAAGCTATGAAGAAGCGTTAAGATATGACCAGTTCAACCCGGATTTATTGAACAACTTAGCTATTATTTATGGTCAGGTCTTAGGCGACACTGCCAGAGCTGGATTCTACATTGAAAAGTATCGCAGTATTATGTCCAAATCTAATTGATACATCCTGCCAGCATCGGCGAAATATGTCTGTTAAATAAAAAGGCATACGCACTACATTATTTTGTAACAATTTACAGCTATTTCCGTATATAAATAAGAATTAAGGGCCACAGGTCCGGAATGGTGGGTCGACTATGTTCAATAATGCAAAATTAACATATACAGTGCGAGATAGATCTAACAATTTGTCTAAAATGGATTTTAAAATAAAAGGATTTGTACCATGAGGATTTTTATTAATTACAGAGCTAAGGTTGTTTTCATATTTGTCCTTATAGCAGAACTGTTTCTTCTAAAAACAAATGTTTATGCAACAAAAACATTTCAACCGGTGTTCAACCCATCCCTTGAAATTAAAAAAACAAATGGAATAATTAGCATTGACGGCATATTGAATGATGAAGCCTGGACGACAGCCAGTCGTGCTGATAATTTTGCGGAGCGTTTTCCTGGCGATAAGACTAAACCGGAGGTGGAAACTGAAGTCTATATAACGTATGATGATGACAATTTATATGTGGCGTTTTTGTGTCATGATGATCCCTCAACAATTCGCGCTACAATGTGTCAGCGCGATCAGTTCCACGGAGATGATGCAGTCTGTCTGCTCATTGACACCTACGGCGATGCCGCCTGGGCTTATGAATTTTTTGTAAATCCATATGGCATTCAGAAAGACCATCTCTGGTCAAGCATCATCGGTGAGGATCCGGGATTTGATTTAATCTGGGAATCTGCCGCCCAGATAACAGATACCGGCTATCAGGTTGAAATAGCTGTGCCGTTTGCAAGCATGCGTTTTCCAAACAAGGAAAGTCAGGCCTGGAAAATAGATTTCTGGCGAGATCGTCCCCGGGAGAGTTATATCCAGTACTCATGGGCGGCTCACGATCGTGATGAGCAATGCTGGGTTTGTCAATGGGGCACTGTCACCGGCATTAATAATGTGCTTCCGGGAAAAGGTCTTGAAATCCTGCCGACTTTGGTCGCCCATCAATCGGGGAGCCTTTCAGATCCCGGAAATCCGGATTCTCCTTTTGATAATGATAAGGCCAAGGGCGAAATTTCGCTTGGCGGGAAATACTCTATTTCATCGGATATTACTCTCGAAGCCGCAATTAATCCCGATTTCAGCCAGATAGAAGCCGATGCGGCCCAGATTGATGTTAACACTACAATAGCCCTTTTCTATCCGGAAAGACGACCTTTCTTCCAGGAGGGCAGTGATATATTTAGAACCATTTTCAATTCGTTTTATACCCGTACCGTAAATGATCCGCAGTTTACGGTCAAACTCACCGGGCGTATGAATCGAACCAGTATCGGATTTTTAACGGCGCTTGATGAAAACACCCCTTATATAATTCCTCTGGACGAAGGCAGCATTCTTTTAAATACTGGAAGGAGTCTTGTTAATATCTTAAGAGCATCGCGGTCATTTAATGAGGATTCTCAGCTCGGTTTGATGTTGACTGATCGGCGTTTTGATGGGGGCGGTTCGGGAACGGTATTTGGCGTTGATGGCGACATACGTCTGACACAAAACTACAGCATTGTTGGACAGTTTATTGCCAGCCACACTAAAGAGCCTGACGACAGCGTCGTTTCATCGGGTTTGGAAGATATTGTATTTGATAATGATACGCACACGGCCGCATTGAATGGTGAGTCGTTTTTCGGAAATGCATTTATTACCCAGCTTAGACGCTACGCGCGCAACTGGAGCTTCACGGTCGATTACAATCAAGTCGACCCGTCGTACAGAACCGAAACAGGCTATGATCCATGGATTAACTACAGAAACTTATCAGTATATTCCTCATATACAATTTACATGGAGAGAGGTTTATTCGAAAGGATTACTCCTCAGATATTCACAAATGGAAGATGGAATTGTGATAACAAAAGAAAGTGGGCAAATGTTAATGTGTCTTTGAATAATTGGCTAAGATTTGCTCAGACATATATCCATTTATCATATAATCAAGGTACCGAGTTCTGGGACGGCGTGAATTTTAATAATCTCTGGAATGTAGAATTCGATACAGAAAGCCGCATAAATGACCAGATCGGATACAACTTAAGTTTCGATTACGGACAGGGCGTAGCGCGCTGGGCGTTAGTAAAAGGCAACGAAACCTCATTTTATTTATCATTCGACCTCAAACCGTTCGATAGGCTTATAATCCAACCGAATGTAAACTTCTCAAAAAGTACACATATTGATACCGGAGAAGAGCTTTTCAAAGGATACATAACAAGAACAAGAGTCCATTATCAGGCAAATCGTGAACTTTCTGTTAGACTTGTAAT
>Ga0114922_10001245_pt1 | contig 24321 bp, 28 predicted proteins | sample AartaG_FD_100975 | JGI IMG/M metagenome (GOLD analysis project Ga0114922, IMG submission 100975) | Deep subsurface microbial communities from Aarhus Bay to uncover new lineages of life (NeLLi) - Aarhus_00045 metaG | ecosystem: Environmental > Aquatic > Marine > Oceanic > Sediment | place... | reverse complement strand
GGTGTTCCTGTCCCCGTCCATGATGTAGTCGTGGACTGCCTCACGGTCCTCCTCGCTGAGTTCCTCGCCGGTCCCCTCGCACTGACTTTCCACGAAGTTGAGTTCGTACGATCGTGTCAGCTCGCAGCAGTGGACGCCCACCGACAGGTCGGCCACATAGAGGCCGAAGATGCGCCCGGCCTTGGCCAGGATGGCCGGATCGCCGTCTTGCCAGTTCAGCGTCTCGTCGAGCTTGATCAGGACAAACTTGCGTTTCATCTGGAGATCAACCACCGTCCTCACCCTCCGTTCTCGATTGCACACTCATCACGCCGTGGTCATCGCTGATGCTGACTGTCATCGCCGAACTCCTTCCGCCACACGGCGCTCGAAACGTGGTCGTGCATGGCCTGCAAGTCCTCCAGAGCTTCGAGCATCCGGCCGCGGTTGGACGGTTCGCTGCCGGCTCTGCAGTGGGCGAGCCTGATCTGTGATTCGATTACCTCTTGGCGCCTGCGCAATTCCGACAGGGATTTCTCCGCCAGGAAGAGGACCACCCGCCCTGTCTGTTCAGCCGAGTAGTCGGTGATACGTTTGGGCAGATCGCTGAAGTCAAGCGTCGTCATGTGTGAACCCTCCATCCCGGCTTTCCATCGCCGCCGACCGACACGGTGAGCGAAGGGAACGACCCATCGGCCGGGACGTCCGGCCCTTCGTAGATCAGGCCTCCGCTCAACCACGACTCCCACGTCTCGCCGTCCCTGGTGATCTCGTGCGTGAATCGAAACGAGAGGGGTGCGAAGTCCTTCCAGAGCGTGGTGCGGACCACGAACCCCTCCTGCTTGCCCCGCTCCTCGGCGTAGTGGGCCAAGTCGTGCAGCCGATCCAGAAGTTGCTGCAGCAAGCCCATCCCGATGGCCTTCGCCAATACCTCGCTGAGGTACGCTTGGGTGTCTTGGTCGTATACCAGCATCGTTTTTTTCATCCGTCACCTTGGCCGCGGCCGGCATGGTTTACGTTGCCCACGTGGGCCCCGTCGGCAACAGCGCGCCCTGTTCGATTGCGTTAACGAGATTGGTCCGTGCCGGGAGCTTTGCGTCGTACGAGGGACACTCCCGGATGTCGAACGGAGAGGCGTCGTCTTCGTCAGTGGTGTCCCCGCCCGGATAGATGGCATACCAGTACGTCAATGGCCGGTCTGCATCGGCATCCTTGTACGCCCGATACACCTTGACCCCCTTGTGCTCCAGGAATAATTCCGGCTCTTCCCATTCTGTCCTGTAAGGCATGGCTTTACTCCTACAGACGAGCCTGGATGGTTTCGGCAACTGTCCACACCCATCGGTTGACCGTCATGGCTTTGACTCCACCACGCAGAAATCTTCCGGGATGACTAACCCTTGGATCACCGGGTTGGCCTCCCACGCCGCCTGCGCGGTCTCGAATCCCAACCGCCCGGCGATGCCGTAGGTTTCGTCGTACGCCTGGAAGACGTCGAAACGGTTGTCGTAGTTCTCTCGCAGGCGACACTGCCACCCCTGGACGCCGGATGTGCAGGCGACTCGCTTCATGGTGGGACACTCCACTCCAGATGCTTGCCTTCTCAACGGACGGCCGTTCTCCGGTCCCGGCGCGCCGGGATCACTCTCCCTCTTGCTCCGGGAACGCCCAGAGCCCCGCCGCGACGGCGTCGTCTTGCAGGGCGTCCAGCAGGTTAACGATGCCTTCGATAGCCTCTCGTTCGTTCCGAGTGACCTTCACTCTGCCCGTCCGGGTGCTCCGCGAAAGCAAGGCAAAGAGGGCGAGCTTCTGCCGGTGGAGCAAATCCCAGTCGATGTTCAGCTTCTCAAACATGGCTCGGCTCCATTCCTTTGATCGCATCCACGAGGAAGTCCGCCACGTCCCTGGTATACGGGTACGCCGGCGTGCTGACGTGGTTTCTGTCATCCGTCGCCATCAAGTAATCGGTCGGGTCATCCGCCGCGACGAAATCGGACGGATTGGCGTGGGTAACGCCGTGCCGCCCAAGCGCGTCCTTGACCTCCTGGGCCGCGTATTCCGCGTCGTCGATCCCGTAGACCCAGCCCTCGCCCAGGATCAGGGCGCGCCATATCTTTTCGCGGTGATGAAGGAACAGCCGCCTGCCCTCCCAGTCGACGTAAGGCCCCTGGTACTGGTCGAAGGGTCGCAGGCGGCCGCCCAGGGCATCGGCGACCGCCTTGTGCGTCGGCCACTCGGCCGCGTTGACATGTCTCATTGCACCAGCCATGACTAACCTCCCTTTGCTCTCAAGCCCTCGCGGGACGATAAAAGAGCGCCTCGGCGATGTGCGCGGCCCGTACGCGGTCGTCCTGCATCAGAGCGGCAATGGACTCGGCGGTGGACTTGGCCTTGGCCACCAGCGCCGGGCTCAGGCCGTAGTCGTCGGTGGCCGCCCGGAGCAGTGTTCGGGTTGCTTCGTCCGCCGTGTCGTCGAAGCTGGGGCGCCCCCCTTTTCGGTTGATCGGTTGAGTTGATCTCGGACCTGGGCCAGGGTGGTTCCGAGCCGACTGTTTCAAGCTCCCGCGCCGGCGGCAGGGTCAGCGTCATCATCATGTCCACGCTGGTCAGTAGCTCCGCCCGCGCGTTCGCCCGCCAGTATCGGTCGATCTGGTGGGCGGTGCACTTGCAGGGCAGCTTGGGATCGTTGAACGTGCCGCACGGACAGACGGCCTCGCAATACCGTTCGCCGTCGCGATCCCGCTGCAGGTCGGCATCGTCGCACCCCTCCACGTCGTAGTCCTTGACCCGGACGGTCACGTGCGGCGGGTTGTTGTAAACCTCCTGGACTACCCCGCCTTCAACAACGATGACGATCTCTTCATTCATCGGATTGCTCCTGTTCGTCCTCTTCGTGCGTGGGCCGATCGGGGAGCATGAGACCGACAATCAGCGAGTTGTCCATGCTGTTGGCGTCGCTCACGCACTCCTCGTAGTCGTCATAGATGCACGGAACGACGCTCCGCTCGTCCGAATCAACGATGATCCAGGCGTTGGATGGTGCTTCGGGCACGCCGGAATCATCCGACGGTCGGTTCAGCTCCATGTCGCGGTCGCAGTCCCCGCAGATCGGGATCCCCCGGTCCGCTAGGTCCGCGTAGGTCCAGTCCGCGGTGGACAGGGTCCGCCCGCAGTCTGGGCACCGCCAATACATGCCGCTCGCCATCCCCGCCGACCTGCCCAGGGTCTCCAGGCAGGCGAGGGCGTGATCGTAGGTGGCCAGCAGGTCCGGCCAGTCGTTTTCCAGTCCCTCCCGGTCCAGCTCATCGCCGTCGCCGGTGCCGTAAGCCGACTTCAGGTCGTCTACGAACTCGCGGAGCACGTCCGATGGGCAGACTTGGTCTGTGTTCATGGGATTCTCCGATGTAATGGTCTTGTGGTGTCAGTCCAGCACCACCCGCCGCTTGAGCCGCCCGGTCAGCACGCTGACGTTCTCGGGGTTGAGGATGTGGTTCTTGAGGGCCTGGCACGCCCGGCTCAGCTTGGCGGCCACGTCGGGCTGCTGAGTCAGGTCCTGACCTGTGAGGCCCGCGATCTGTTGCTTGAGCTGGGTGAGCTTCGTGGCAGCGTCGGCGTCGCCGAAGACGTTCATGCTGTGGAAGTTGTCGATGCGGTCACGGATCGCGTTGAGCGTCTTGCCGTGCACCTGACCCTTCTGGGCGATCACCTGATCGCAGAATTCGCCGACCTCCCGGCGGAAGCCCAGCACATACTGCTCGACGAACTGCTGGCACTCGCGACGCAGGTTGGCCTCCATGAGCTGGACCTGCTCGTCGCGGACCCGACGCTGCTCCAGCTCCATCTCGATGTCCTCGACCGGCGTCAGCTCCGGTGCCCCGGTCACCTTGAAGCTGTACCAGGACAGGCTGAACTTCTGAGGCAACGCCATGGGCAGCGGGTAGCAGGCGTCGGGGATCTCGGGGTGCTGGGCCTGCCACTCGGCCCGCAGCGTGGGGTAGTCAGCCAGAAACTGGGCGGCCGCCTCGTCGAACTCGGCCTTGAGGGCTTCGAGCTGCTCGATGACGGTCTGCACGCTCCCCCAGGGGACGAAATGGGCATTGGCCGCTGCAAATGGCCGCGAGTGCTTGTCCAGCACGTGGCGGGCCTTCTTCTCGATCTGCTGGAACACCTTGCGGGTTTTGCCCGGATCGAGCAGGTCCTTGGTGCCGAACGAGGCCAGGGCCTTGGCGTCGATCCTGTCCTTGGTCAGGTCCAGCTCGTTGGGGTCGTTTCCCGCCCGGCAGCTCCAGTAGCGGCACTTGACGACGAAGAGCATGCCGAGCTTGTAGAGGTTGATGGGTTCAGCACCGTCGCGGCCCACACCGGGCTGCACGTTCGGCGTCGTAAGTAGGGTCATGGTTCGATCTCCACCGTGGAACGGGTTCTTGGGTTGTCAAAGGATGTTGCGGGGGACGGCGGGCTTCGGAGGAGCGCATTCTGCGCCAGGCGGTTAGTGGAGGTGCCCGGGCCGCGAAAACGTCCGGCGACGGTGGCCCGTGAGGCACCGTGTTCGGTGGGTGGTTCGGGCGGGATCAGCGCCCGGGGGGAAGCGGGGGATCGGGTCCGACCATACCACTCTCGGCTCACGCAGCTGGCAGTCGTGATGAGGACCCTTGGGTGAACGCGGGTTGGACCGCGTTCAGGGGCCAAGAGCGAGGGTCGCAGGTCGGAGGAGGTGTGCCTTGATTTTGGTTTTCAGAGATGACCCATTTTCCTGGACCAGGTGCCCGTCTGCGTCCGATTCATACTATTAGCTGATGGGAGATTGTGTCATGCGCCCAGTGTCGTCTATCTCGGTCGTTGCCCTCGGATTGATCTACCTGGCAGCATGCAACGTCGGTCCGTCTGGCGGCGGCGGCTCTTCCGAAATGCGCCCGGAGGGTACGTGTGATCCGGACGCCCCTGCTTGTGCCGAAGGTCAGGCCTGCGAACTGGTTGTCGATGGCGATCCCCAGTGCGCGACCCCCGTTGTACTGCGGGGGGTCGTGGTCGTACTGGGCGATGAAACTCCGGTTGAAGGTGCTCTGGTGCAGGCCGTGGATGCCAACGGGACGGCGGTGGGAACCACCGGCATTTCGGCAAGCGACGGCACGTATTCCCTGGTTGTGCCAGCCGTTCGCGACGCTGAGGGTAGCCCGGTCGAGGGAGTCTACACGCTTCGTGTACAGGCGGCCGAGTATCAGGAGTTTCCCACCGCGATCCGACCAGCCCTGCCGCTGGATGTAGCTTCGGCGGAGTTCCAGGATGAGGGCTGGGTGATTGAGAGCGCGCTGACCACTATCGGCCTCATTAGGATTCCCGGCGACACGTCAGGTCTCGGCTCCATCAGCGGCACGGTTCAGGCTGAGTTGAATGCCGGGGCTTTGGTCGTGGCTTCCGATGACGAGGATGCCTTCACCGGCTTCAGCGACAGCCAGGGTGACTACGTGATCTTCAACGTGCCGTCCGGTAGCTACATGGTGCAGGGATATTTGGCGGGAATTCAACTCGAAGCGGCGATCGCGTCGGTCGAGGAGGGAGAAGACGTCTCCGGCATGGATTTGCTGCAATTGAGTCACCCCTTGAACACGGTCTCAGGCAACGTGCAGATAGTCAACGCCCCAGGCGATGCGGTGACCAGTGTGGTGCTGTGCGTCGAGAGCACGTTCGACGACGTGACCGGACGTGGCAAGGTGCCACCTGGCCTGCGGGTCGGGAGTGTGAGCGGCGCGTTTTCGATTAGCGATGTGCCTGACGGGCGCTACGTGGTCCTGGCGGCATTCGAGAACGACGACCTGGTGCGTGATCCGGATCAGACGATCGGCGGTACCGAGATCGTCCGCATCGAGTTGCCCGATCCCGCACTCGGGAACGATGTCGACTTGCCAGAGGGTTTCAAAGTGACGGAAGCCCTATCGGTCACCCGGCCGGGAGCCGACGGGCCGGAACAGGTAGCCAACTCCACACCGACGCTTGAGTGGGAGGACGATTCCAGTGAAGACGGCTACGAGATACGCGTCTTTGACGCTTTCGGCAACCTAGTCTGGGAGGACGAGATCGGGCCGACGACCGGTTCGGCCACGGTCACACACCCGTATGCAGGTCCTTCGCTCCAGGCAGGCATGTTCTATCAGTTCCGCGTCACCTCATTCCGCGCACGCAGTGGAGTGCGGACAGCGATCAGCGCCATCGAGGATCTCAAGGGGGTGTTCTTCTACTTGGACACCGAGGCCTCCTCGGGCGAAACGAAGCAGCAGCCTCAATGACATAGAGTCTCGTGCGAGAAGCCCCCCCCCGTCGGCCGATGCGCGGCTCGCCGGGCGGGGTACTCTCTTGCTCCGATCACACCGCCACACTCCGCCCCCGCTTCGACCCATTGAACTTGCCGACCCCGCCAACCTGCCGCAAGCTTGCAGGTTTCGTGTGCCGCTCCAGCCACTCCGTCATCGCCGTCACCCGTTCGGGATCGGTCTGGGATAGCGGCCGAACCTCAGGCACGGCCTGCAGCAGGTGGTCGGTGGTCAGCTCGGTGCCCTCGTGGAACGCCAGCTTGAGCCCGGTGATGACGACCTGCTCGATGTCGGCCCCGGAGTAGTTCTCCGTGGCCGCAGCCAGCGCCTCCAGATCAAACTGCTCCGGATCGCGATTCAGCTTACGCAGGTGAATCTGGGAGATCTCCTGCCGCTCCGCCTCGTCGGGCAGGTACACGCCGAAGATCTCGTCGATCCGGCCCTTGCGGGTGAACTCCGGGGGCAGCATGGCCACGTTGTTGGCGGTCATGATCAGGTATGCCGGGCAGGACCTCTCCGACATCCACTTGAGCACGGTGCCGAACGCCCGCATCCCGGCCCCGCTGTCGCCGTCGCTGCCGACCGACCCGAAACCCTTCTCGACTTCGTCGATCTGCAGCACGCAGGGGGCCATCGCCTCCACCTGCCGCAGGGCCTCGCGGGCGTTTCGTTCGGATTCACCGACCCACTTGGACATCATGCAGCCGACGTCGAACTGAATCAGTGGGATCGCCAGCTCACTGGCCGCACTCAGACTGATGGCTGTTTTGCCGCAGCCGGAAATGCCGGTCAGCATCAGGCCCCGCGGCGGGTCGATGCCGAAGGATCGGGCCTTTTCGGTGAAGCAAGCCCTGTCGCGGACAATGTGCTGCTTGACGATGTCGTTGCCGCCGATCAGGCTCAGACCGCCCGCTGGGGGCTCGACGTACCGGAGGAGGCCGCTGCGGCGAAGGACCTCGGCTTTCTCGTGCAGAATGAGCTTGGCAGCCTTCCCGTTGAGAGACTTGAACCTGCGAAGGGCCAGAGCTGTGCGGTCCTCCACCTGCTGCTGGGTCATGCCTCGGCACGCCGAGACGATCGACGGCAGAACCGCCTCGTCGAGCTCGTGGCCTTCCATCACGAACCGGACGCTGGCCTCGATGGCTTGGTCATCGGGCAGCGGGAACTGAACGGTGGTAACGTCGTTGGCCAAGGCGGCGGGCACCTCGAAATCCGGCCCCAGGAAGATGACGGTGCGGCCGGTGGATGCCAGCACGTCGCGGATCTCGCACAGCCAGACGATCACGATGTCGGCGTAGGAGTAGCTCTTGTGCTGGACGTAGTACCCGAAGTCTTTGAGCACGAAGACCGATTCCTCGGGCAAGTCGAGGATCTGCTGGGGTGCAGCCTGAGGGTCGGGCTGTCCAAACTGGACACCTTGGGGCGGGTTGTCGTCGGCGTCGCGCCACCCGCAGGCTTGGCTCCAGGTGAAGACTGGGCGGCCGCCGTCGGGCAGGGCGCTGGCCAGCTCCTTAAGCTCAGCCAGGAAGCGGGCGGTCTCAGTGGTCGGGACATGCAGAAAGGCGTGGCCGGACAGGACGTAGTCGGCCAGCGCCTTGCGGAGAGAGTATGATGGCATAGACAATCTCCATGTAGTCAGGGGGGGACGGATAGGTCAAGCAACGGGCGAGGCGCATGCCATGCCGGGCCGAACAGCCGCCATCGGGATCTTGCTGGGGATCGCGGCCTCGCTGACCGGGTCACAGCCGTCGAGGGCAGCCGACGCACCGGACGACACTCCCGTCGACGTGCCGCGGCTGGTCCTGACGTTCTACTACCCCTGGTACGGCAACCCAGCGGCGAAGGGGGGCAGCGGCAGGTGGTTTCACTGGGAGGGCGTGGACGAGCCGAACCGGGCCATCGCCAACAGCACCAACTACCCCAAGCTCGGGGCGTACGACTCGCACGATCCCGAGGTCATCGCCCGGCACTGCACCTGGGCGAAGCAGGCGGGGATCGACGGGTTCATCGTCAGCTGGTGGGGAGCAGGCACGTTCGAGGATCTCGCCCTGCCACGCATCCTCGATGCCTGCGCCGAGGCCGGACTGGCGGCGACGATCTACTACGAGACGGTGCCCGGTGCGCCCAAGACTGCACGGTCGGCCGAGAACGATCTGCGGCGCATCCTCGAACGCCATGCCGCTCACCCGGCGTGGCTGAAGGTCGATCGCAGGCCGGTGGTCTTCATCTACGGGCGGGCCGTCGGCGAGATCGGCCTCAAGGGCTGGGCACAGGTCGTTTCCAGGCTGAAGGACGGGCAGGGTCCCGCCCCGCTGCTGATCGGCGACGCGATCACGCCCGAGGCCGCCGTGGTGTTCGATGGACTGCACAGCTACAACACCGCCGGGCACCTGCGGGGCAAGGAGGCGGACCAGGTCCGGTCGTGGGCGGCCACGACCTACCCGACTTGGGTGCAGACAGCGAGGCAGGCAGGTCGCATCGGCACGCTTACCGTCATCCCCGGCTACGACGACACCAAGATCCGCAAACCGGGCCTTGCCGTCGGCCGGTTCAGCGGCGAGGTCTACAACGTGCAGTGGGAGGCGGCGATCTCGGCGGCACCGGACTGGGTGCTCATCACGTCGTGGAACGAGTGGCACGAGGGCAGCGAGATCGAGCCCTCCATCGAGGGCGGCGACCGGTACCTGAAGCTGACCGCCGAACACGCCGCCCGGTTCAAGGCGCAGCACGCCGACAGAGCAAGCGACCCAGCGCCCTGAGCACGTGGCGACCACGCCAACGCCTGGACATCAGCAGTGCGGTGACGGCGCGTGAGCCCGGAGATCCGCAGTCCGGACAGCTAAGGTTCCCCTATATTATGGTGACGAAACGGCCGAGAATTAAGCAGATCGACGAGGTGGTGCGTCGAGTGTTCTACGAAGGCGAGACCGTTCGCTCGCGATACCACGGCCTGGGCGAGGTAACCATGACCGGGGAGCACCCCCGTGTCCGGTTTCTGGACGGACGGGAGTGCCGCGTGCCGGGCGACACCGTCAGGTTGCTGCCGCCGGAAGTATACGACGCCGAGGTCGAGAACCAATCGGCTATTGAGCGGTACCTGAGCTTCCGTGTGTACGGCATCGTCGAGCCACCTACCCTCTCGCTGCCGCGACCGGAGTTCGATCTGGCGGCCGCGATGAAGCGGCACGCACAGACTCCGCCGCTGCCATTCGTCAGACCTGCACCGCCGAGCAGCGCCGTCCTCTACTTCGACTGAAACCAGACGGCCTGACCGGGCGCGCCGCACGTCAGATCTCGCCCTGAAGGCTGTCCCACTCCCGCTCCGCCTTCTTGATCCGCTGGCAAACCGCGGCCGGGGTGACGCCGAGCCGGTCGGCAACCTCAACCTGCTTGTGCCCCTCGGCGAGCATCGCCAGGGCTCTCCGAGTTCGGTCGTGCTGCTGCCGCAGGAAGCCGCTCAAGTCGATGCGGAACGCGGCCTGGTCCGGCACCGGCGTGCTCTTGTCCTCCAGCAGCACCTGCTTCCACACGGGTGCTGACGGATCGTTCATGCAGTCGTAGGCGCAGTCGCTGTCCCACGGCAGGCCGACCACCTTGAAGCCTCCGCGGCGCTGGGCCCTGCGGCTCATCACGTCCGACTTGCTGTCGGCGCTGCCACCGACGTGCCGCCCGTCCTTTACGTGCAGGACCGCGAAGTGTGCCACCATCGAGGGTCTGAGCCGGTGGCCGTTGCCGTTGCGGAGGGCATGACGGACGTTGACGAAGGCCGCGGCCGCCGCCTCGGCGACGGCCTCCTCCCGCTCGACGTCGGGGAGGTGGCGGAACTGGATGCCCGCATGGGTCTCGACGGCGGGCAGGTATTTGAGGAACGCCGCACTGGCCGACGGGTCGGCATCGGGCTCGCTCCGGGAACTCGAAACTCGTCTTGCGGTTGCAGGCATGGGGATGCTCCAGCAAATGGACCATCCCCGGCGACGGGGACGGTCGTGTTGAAACGACGGTCCCCGCCCGTTGCGGGGGCTTCACAGATTCAAGAGGGGAAGCGGCTTCCGCGGGCCCACTCCACCCGCGAGGCCGGATGGCGGCGCTAACCGGTCAGAGGCTCACTTCAGCGAGGTAGCCAAGAACGAGATCCTATTGCGCATCTCCGAACCCGGCTGCATAATGACGGGCCGTGCCCTTCGTATGCGACCGGCCCGCGGACGATGACTGGAGGACAGCTCGATGGGGTTCAGCCCGGAAGTAATCGCAAGAAGACAGGAGCAGCAGGAAAGAGACGAACGCCGTTCACGGTGGATCTGCACGCCCGGATGGCACATCGTCGAAATCGTCGGCTACCACCGCTCCGCGGTGGGGCGGGGCGGGACGGCTGTCTTTGATCTGCGCGACGACCAGGGCCGCGAGCAGACAGTTCGATTCAGCTTGTCGATTCCGGTGCTGCGCGGTGGCGAGCTGTTGCGCTTTTGGGCGGCGGCGATGAACCGGCGGCTGGTCGAACTTCAAGGGTGCGAGCTATCCATCGCCAGCGCCCGATCGTTGCGCGCCCTTGTCGGCCGTCGCCTTGCGGTGTTCGTTGCCCAGAACAGCAAGGGACTCCACGACGTCATTGGCTGGAAGGCCATCGAGCCGCCTGCCTGACGGTCGATGGCACCAGAGACGTACCGCCACCGCTTGTCGGAGCTGCCGCATGTTCCACGAAGGTGCGCATGTACGATCGCCCTTCCACGGTTACGGGCGAGTCGTCGAGGGTGGGCTTGATCCCATCGTCCAGTTCATGGACGGTCGGATCTGCTGAGTTCGCGGCGACGCGCTGACGTTGATCGTACACCCCCGTTCCTGCCACTGTTCAGAGCTGCCTTCGGCTCGTCGATGATCGAGGACGCCTTCCGGAGTGTCAGTTCGCCCGCCGTGTTGACGCCGAACCGGTCGGCTCTCACCGACGGTTTCACATCCGCAGGCTAGGGCAGCAAACCTTGCAATCGAAGCAAGTCACATCGGGCGGGAGGGCCTTGCCGGTGCCTTTGTCGTACTTGATCCTCTGCTCATGGGGACAGACGAGCCGCCCGTCGTACTTCCTCATCACGGGGAGCGGGATATTCCTGACGCGGCCGTATTGCAGGACGAAGAAGTACTGCGTCCGGAAGACGACGCGCGTGTCCTTACGGGCGCGCGGTCCGCGGTCATCGAAGTCAAGGAGAAGGGCAGTCGGGGCGTTCTTCCAGAGTGGCGGGGAGCCGCTCCTCTTGTCGTAGCTCAAGAGGACGTGGAAGTTCGGTAGCGCTGCGAGTTCGCGGAGCGCTTTGCGTAGCTCAGGCCGTCGCCACGAGCGCGTATAGGCGAAGAAAGTGGTGTAGCGCAGCGCCTTGGCGATCTCGATCCAGGCGCGGATGTAGCGCTCGCTGTCGAAGTCGCCGATTCCATGCACGCGGAAGAGCGAAGGGGGAGCCGAGATGATCCGCTCCTCCATGTTGCCGTCGGGCTGCCGCACCTTGCCAAGGCGGGGGATCCGACGTAGTTCGATCTCGGCAAAAGCGCCGATCACGAGCTGGGCGAAGTCGGGCCGCTGTCGGATGATCTCGTTCTTCTCGGAGCGCTCCACCGTCTCTGGCTTGTTCTGCTTCCAGTCCTTGCCGTAGCAGCGCTCCTTGCAGAAGTCACTCGCGATGGTGCCGCCGTCGGCCCAAGGGCGGAGGCACGATATCTCCATCGGGATGTTCCACGTCAGTTGTTGCTGGAGCACCTTCCCGACCTTGGCATCGCTGCTGAACATGGCGGGCTTCACGGGCTTCGCACGCTTGCTCTTACGCTTGCGGGCGATCCAGAGGATTTCGAGGTCGGGGTTCTGGTGGTGAACCTGATGAACGTGTTCGCGGCACGTGCGAAGCAGATCGTAGTGCGCCTCGAAGTCGGGATCGAGTTCGAAGTCGCTCAGGTCGGGGATTTCAATCGAGTCGAGGTCGATGGGCTCGTCGGCATCTCCGTACACGGTGATCCTCCATCACCCACGAGTAAGCATGAACTGATCAGCCCGCGTCACCGCGGCACAGACGAGGGTCCGGCTACTCGACAGTCCTGGTGTTACCGGTCACTCGGCGGATGGCTGTCCTCGGCGAGCCAGTTCACCAGCGCGGGAACAGGCCTGCCCATCAGCTTGCCCTCATGCCCCATTTTCGCGCGCCGCGATTGCCCGCGTCAATGGCGCTTTGCCGCACGTGACGAGAAGCCGTGCACCGCGAGTGTTGGGCGAATCGCGCATGCAGATGAGGACTTCACCACCCCGGCTACGCTGGCAGGGCATCCCTGATCAGCATCAACCGTTGGACAAGGGGCCATGAGGGCGTTTCCTCCGTCTGCTCTATCGTAATCCCCTGAAAGACAATCACTTACATCGCACTTGGCGCGCCTTCCAAGTCCGCCTACACTGGCCTGCGCCACCCCCAACCAGGGGGCGCAGGGGAAAACGACCAGGGTGGCAGGTGGATGACGGACATGGCATTTCTTCGAAGACGAGGCTGCGGTGGACCGGACGATGATGTTGCCCAGCCCACATCGACCAGCGATTCCCTCCACGTTGAGATATCGCGGCAAGGTCCTCGGTCCAAGCAGCCGACACCGCGCAGCGAAGGGGCCGTGGGACGCCTACGTCGCGTGGCGCGCGTGGAACTGATGTCCTTCCGCACGTCGGAGGCGAACCGCCTCCTTCCCGATCTCCCGGGCCCGTTCTAGCGTCAGCGTGCCCATGGCGTCCGGCCGAAACGCCCGAACCACATGCCGTTGCGTCACGTCCTGATCCTTGAGAAAGGCGACGAGATCACAGGCAGGGATGGAAAGATCCTTCCTCCGCCGGACCGGGCCGCAGGCAGCGCGAAAGTGCTCATCGAAATCGTCCGGAAGCTTGACGTCTTCAGATAATGCGTCCCGGGTCATCGTTGTCATCTCCTTTAATAATCCAACTCGGCAACGGCCCCGCGCCGCCGCCTCAAGAGCTGCTGGTAACGAGTGCTCACCTCCATCGCCAGCTCCGGGAAATCCAGCTTCGTGTCGGCGACCAGCGGCGCGAAGCAGATCACCGTTAACACCTCCAGCACCAGCAGGTTGTCCGCTCCGCAACGCATGGTACACCGCAACGCCGGACCACGCCACGCCTCGAACTGGGCTTGGCGTGCTTCCGCGGTGGTCCAGTCGAGGCTGTCGAGCTTGGTGATGTAAGCCCTGGTGGCGCTTTCATGCCAATTGGCTGGATCGGCGTTGCCCGGCATGCACGCGCGGGCGATGCTGCCCACGGCATACTCGAAATCGTCAGGCAGGCCGTCACCAGGCTGCAGGAAGTCGACCATGAAGTCGACGTTGGTCCATTGATCTGATGGGCGCTTCTCGCGCGTCCAACACTGCTTCCATGCGGCACCGATTCCCGGACAATGCTGGCCGCGACTCGGCGAGCGCTGGATGCAGCACAGCAAACGGAGCCCTGGTAGCATGTCCTGGATCACTTCGTCCGTTGGGTTGAACCAGCGGGGAATCGCCTGACCAGGGGGCGTTGATGGTGACCGGCTCACAGACGGTGAAAGTGGTGGCGGTACCTTACCGGCACCGGGCCGCGTTGACACTGCCGCGCCCCAGGCGATCTTCTCCGTGGACGCTGACAGGACCGGAAGATCATCCACCAGATCGCGACGGAGCAGATGAATCGGTGTGAATCCCATATTTCGTGCTCCATATCGTTTGAAGCCGTCCAGGCCTGATCCAATCGCGCTCCACGATTGGGGCAGACCGACCTGAGCCATCAAAAGAGGCCTATCCTCTGTCAACGATTCCAGCAGGGCGCGCTGCCCATGCGCAGCAGCGCCCCACTGGAGGTGCGGCCGCCCTCATCCCACGGCGGTCGCTGTTTTCGATGGGGCGGGGCGGAGCCCCGGCCAACCCCATGAGAGCTTCTGGATGCGGGATCGGGTCCGGCGTCGTCGCCGTTGCCATCTGGCGTGGGCAGCCTTCCACACGTGATAAATCACGCGCTGGGGCATCCTGTGTGCGTCCATGCCAACCGTCGCCAGAATGGCCGACACCCGATTAACAAAGTCCCTTCTGTATGATCCCGTTGCCTTTCCCGACCTGAACGCCGGTGCGGCATGCTCCAACCATCCCGACACGCTTTGACTGGTGTGGCGGCGGGAAGCATCGTCCCTCTGCTCGGCGTGCCGGAGGTGGTGTTCAAGTTTCCACCAAGCGGCGTCCGTCACCGTCATCCGCATTCGGACGTGTTCCTTGAATATGGCGAAACCTAGCCATTCGACAGCGTCGCCACGGTCAAGGTTGGCAGGCTCCGGGATCTCGTCTCGGAGATTGAGTCCGTTCGGCTGTAGGAAGGTCCTCAGCCTTGTCACAGCCGTGCAGGCGTCCTGTGGGCTGTCGGCCAGCAACAGGATGTCGTCGGCGTAGCGGATCATTGGCCAGCGCTGATGGTCCCACGTCCAGTCCAGGTGGCGATTCAGGAAGACGTTGAGGAGCATTGGGGACAGTGGGCTGCCCTGCGCAATACCTCGATTCTTCCTGATGCATTCCCCAGAGGGGAGTGGGCGGAGGATGATCTTTTCCATCAGCTTGGCCAGCTGTTCGGGCACTCCCGCAGGCAGGGACTTCCGGATTGCGTGTGCGAGTCGGTCCTGCGGGATCGACGTGAACGCCTTGCGGATGTCCACCGTCTGGGCCACGACAGGCTTGCGCTTGCTGACAACCCACTCGAACATGGCCAATCCATCCTGTGGGCCGTGTCCGGTGCGGAAACCGATGTTGCAGGTGTGCCACGTCGGTTCCAGCAACGGGGCCAGCGTCAACACCAGCGCCCGCTCGACGATCCGGTCCTCGACGGTGGGGATGTCGATCGGGCGTTTCCCTCGGCCGCCGGGCTTGTCCAGCAGGACGCGTCTGAGTCGGCTAGGCTGGTGGTCCCCTGCTCGTAGGTCTTGCTTGAGGCGCTTGAGCGTTGACCGCAGCAACGAGTTGTCGTTGGCATACTCATCGGGGGTCAGGCCATCGACGCCACGCGCCACCGAGCCCGACTGCACCGTAAGGTCCCAGCCACATTTCAGCATGCGGTAGCTCGTCGCGTACTCGAACAGCTTGCTGAGGAACGTCCTGGCCTCGCGGCTCAGCGTCCCCGAGTGTAGCTCCCATGCGGCTTGTCGGGCCGCTCGCATGTAACGCTTGAGGTAGTGGCGGTGGGTGCCCTGATGGACCTCCACAGGCGGATACCAAGGGGTACATGCGTGGGCGAGCTGTTTTTCGGCCCCTCGCCCCGAGCCGTACCAGACATTGACAGGCCTCCTTTCTTTGCGATGGTCCTTGGGAAGGTATCCGGGATCGACGTACAGCTCGTCGTCGATGCCCACGTGTTCGATCTGGTCGAGCCGACGGAGGAACTCGGGTTCGTCGTGCCCTTCGTAGCGGCAGAGCTTCCGCGGCTTGGTTGGATTCTGCGCCGGAGTATCTGATTGCTTGGTGAGCAGCGCAGCCTTGAAGGCGAGGCGGTCAGCCAATTCGTTGTCCGGTACACCACTATGGGCCTCGACTTTCTTGAACTCGACCCTGCGCCGCCGGATCAGCCGGTGCAGCTGTCTCCACAGGTCCTGGTTGGCCAGGTACCGCGCGCCCCGGCGACCGCGCCGCCGCCAGCCATCGCGCGCCCAGGTGTCCAGGTTGTACACGCCGTCGATGACGTAACGGCTGTCGGTGAAGACGACGGCATCGCACTTCTTGGCCAGGCCGCGGAGCCCCTGGATAATCGCCGTGAGTTCGGCGCGATTGTTGGTGGTCTCCGCAACCCCCCACAACTCCCGCCAGCGATGGCCGGTTGCCGTGTCGATGGTGACGGCGGCTGCGCCGCCAGGACCGTGTGGCCAGCAGCAGGCTCCATCCGTGAACAGCTCAACCGTCGGCCGCGCTGCTAACACGGTGCCGGTTGGGCGCAGCACCGTCGTGTGCTTGGGCGGCAGCATGTGTGTGGACGATTTCCAGCTCACGAGAACCTCCATAATCTGCCAAACCTCCGGATCCGCGCGCGTGAGTACCCCGCCGGGCCTACAGCAGGCCGTCTACAGACTGCACGGCCAGATGATCATGAGATCACGGGCGCGCTTGACAGCTTTCGTGCGGGGGAATCGGCGATGGCGGCCAGAGCCGAGCCTGCACACCGGAAGCAGACCATCGTCGGCCAACCTCCGGAGAAACGTGATCGGCAGCCCCGTCATCCGGGAGAGCGTCCCGATCCTCACCAATCGGTCGTTCATGTCGCTCGGCGCGTCGATCATGAGGGCGAGTATAGCGCGGCCGACGCCCGGCGCGCAAGTGCCCGAAATGAGATTCTCCTCCCAAAAAGTTGGTGGCCGAAGGGTATCGCGTTGCCCGAAATCGCCGGATTCCCCCTGTATTCTGGGAGCTCGGGCCTCGGGGAGCCCGTCCGCAGGCCTTGACCGGACCTGCTAGTCAAATCAACGGTGCGCTTTTGGGAGAAGAGCCGAAGGAAATAGGAGATTCGTACCAGCGTGCTCCTCGAACTGCAGGCCGTCTCTCCCGAGTCGGCCCGGATGGACACGGTCGACCCCCCTGGGAGCGTAGCGCGTTACGCCGCAACGTTGGAGCCCAGCATGGCAGAGGAGATGGTACGCTGTGGGTGTGCTGCACTGCCGGTGGCCCCGTGATCTCGTCTGAGGTCGACCGGCTGCTGCGGGACCCCGTTCTTCAGCCGAAGTACGCCCGCTCGATCGCGGCTGGGTGTCTGAGTTGCGATCTGGAGGTGTACTCTTCGATGCCATTCGTACTTCTCCTTTAACCCTTGGGCACAGGCTGATTCCTTGCAAGGCACGGCCTCGGGAGGCCCCACCAGGATTACCGTCGTGCAACCTTAGGAACCGGTTGCGGACCGGCTTGCCGAGCCTCTTGTATCAAATGACAGGCTACCGGTGCAAGCGAACACGGTTGCCCGACGAACGCCGAATCGCGGCGTTCGATGCCCCGTGCATTTCGTTTGAGTGTCCTTTTTCCAGCGACACGCTCAGGTTGCCCGGCGAATGGCGAGGTTCAGGAGGGCGTCGACAATAATCTCCGGCCGTGGCACGTGTCGATGGCCGCCGATGTGCAGGGCGAAGATGGGTGCCTGAGAGCCAATCGGGCCTACCCCGACGTCCCCGGCGGTTCGTTGACCAGCCGTGCAGCCGATTCCACTTGTGAGGATGTAACGCGTTACAGTAACGAGCTGACAGGAGTGCGGTCACGCCAAGCGACGCCCCTCCAATGCACAGGGCTCCTCGGCAGGGTCGCCGAGGTTTCATTGAATCTGGCATCCGCGATCATCCGATTGGCGGTCGGACAACCGCAACCGCACGACGGCGACGACCACCGCGAAACCCGGTCGACGGCTTTCTCAACCGTGCAAGCCGAATACGTGCGGCTCGAAGAGGCCATTGTCAGCTTGCGCAAAGCGGCCCAAACAGCGAAAATGGAACAGATGAGCGTGCCGTCGCTCGGGAGAAGTACGGGATGCGCGAATTCGACTCGGTGAATGTCAAAGTCATGGGGATGGACGCCGATGCACTGGACGCCGTCCGTCCGCTGGCACGCCGCTGCGGCTTCAGGCACACCAACAGCGACGTCCTGCGGTTCGCGATTGGCCTGGCGGCCGCGGTCGGTAAGGCCGACGGCCGCACGACCGTCGAGAAAGTGCTGGCTGGGCTACGGCCGAAGGCTCAGGAACGCCGTCCACGGCCATAGCCCGAGACTCCGTGCGTTTACTTACGCTTGGCGGCCCTCTCCAGCTTCTTGAGCGTGGCGGTGACGGTCTTTCTGGCGGCCCGCAGCGTGTCCGCCAGCTCGGCCATTTGGTCGCGGGTCCGCCGCGGGAGGGAAGCCGACGCGATCTCGCGAAGCCGCTCATCGAAGGCCTCCAGCAGCGCGATGAGTTCGGACGCCTTCCTCCTGGATTTGTCGCATGCCCGGCTCATGTCTACCGGCACTTTCGGGCGCACGGCCCGGCCGTAGTGCTCCTCAAGGTGACGGCGAAAATTGGCCGCACTTCGTACCTCGGGGTCCTCCCTCAGTGTCTTGCAGAGCTCCCCGCGGTCCGGCGCCGACTCCACACACGCCAGCAACGTTGCCGTTCGCCAGGGCACCCCGGCTGGGTCCAAGACCATGCTCACTGTCGTTCCGGCCACACGCTCACTGAATCGGACCGCCATACGCAGCGTGTCTTCTTTCAGACCGATCTTGCTGGCCAGCGCCCGGATCGTGGCCCGTGGCCCAGCGTATTCCAGGGCGTTCCGGGCCTGTTGACCGATTGCCCAGTAGTCCACCAGACGCCTGCGTTTCCTTCGCGCGATGCGCCGCAGAAACGACAGATCCTCCCAGGTGAAACTGGGCGACTGCACGCTCTCCCTGGCACCGCCCGTTCTCTGTTTGGCTGGCTTGTTGGGCCTTGACATTGATTGGACTCCGGTCGGCAACCGACGGCACACGAGCTGCTCGCCGTCTACCTATACGGCTTTTTCGTTTCGGGCACAACGCCACGAGCTCGACCATAACTCGATATGGTCGACGGCCACTAGATGTTGGGTGCCGCCTAGCGTCGGCTCCCACATCTGGCCGTAGCACGGTTAAAGACGCAACGAGTACCCCTGGAAGCGGCCCAGGGGAGAATGGGCCAAAAAAGGCCGATTTGACATCCGGGCCATAATCCGTTATGGTCCACCCCCTCGTCCGGAGACGGCCGGACCACCTGCCGAGCCCATGCAGCCGGCGCCGGGTGTGCTCGACGCGAGCGAGGACAGACTGACCGCAGCCAGGAAGAACGAAGACCGCGTCCAACGGAACCATACAACAAACGCCGTCCCGCCAGAATCGAGCGGTGAACGGCGAATGGAACGGAACCACGATGGAGTCAGGCGATAATGTCAATGATCGTGCCGATCCAGCCCCATGGTCGGCATGACGCGGACTGTCGCCAAGGTGCTAGGCGAGCACCGCAAGGGAGGACGTTCGGAATGATGGATGACCTGGAGGTGCAAACGCGGCTTGTGGAAGAGGTCCTGGCGATGACGGACGACGAGCTGCGGCGACGTGGAGCGACGCCTTTGCGCATATCTCAGGAGCCCGCAGAGGGTTGGCCTGACTGGTGCGGGCAGCTCTTTGCAGCGGAGCCACCGCAGTCCGTCCAGAACATCGTGGACAGCACGGCCGTCTTGATGGCAATGAGTTACGCGAAGCAGATGGGATTTGTTGACGGTGGCCCCGACGTCAACTTCCGCCGCGCACCGGTCCTGCTTGCGTACGCCAGGACCAGGGGCGTTGTTCCACAAACGGACCGTAAGACGATCCGGACCATTCTCGTCGACCAAGTGCGTGAGGCGGCGCGGCGAGCACCCGGGCGTTGAGACGATGTGCGTCAGTGGTGCGACAGATCACCGAGACGAGGTAGGAACGATGAACAAGTTTGCAGATGCACGGGAACACATTTACGGATTCGACCATGGCGATTACGTCCGCGACTTGACGACGGACAAGTCTATGTCTTCGAGGAGCTGGACCTGGACACCTTGGCGAACGCGACCGACACCGACACCGGAGATCATTGCCGTGCGACCGGGTGGACACGTGCAAAGAGGGACAACAAGTGAGAACCATTAAGACGTACGATCTATTTGAGCGGAACATCCGCTCGTGGGTAAAGAACTACATCTTCATGATGCTGGTGACTGGTCCACCGGGTGTGGGAAAGACAAGGATATATCAACAGATTATTAGCGAGGTCCAGGAGGAGAATCGAAAGAAGTCAGGCTGTGCGGTGCCACTTTATCATCAGCTGACCGGTCGGATGTCAGCATTCGAGTGCTTCCGCGAATTGCGCGACGACCCAAGGTCGTTGATTATCTTCGATGATCTCTCTGGCATCCTTGGCGACCGCCATTTCGTCTCCCTGCTGCAGCAACTTTGCGAAACGCGTTCGATTAGGGACGTGCGCTGGAACACTGGAACGCACATGCTGAAAGACGAAGAGAAGTTCTTCAGCTGCACATCGCGCGTTCTGGTCGTACTGAACGAGCTGCCTCGCCATAACGACGGTGTTCTGGCGGTTCTCGACCGGCTCGATGGGATCAACTTCGTTCCCTCAAAGCGCGAGATCATCACCAGGATGCGGCGGATTTGGCCGGACCACGGCAAGCTAGTGGATCTCATGGCCAACCTATCGGCAATGCCGTCGCTTCGGACGATGACCAAACTAATCGACTGGGAGAGGAGCCCGTATCTGGATGCTGGCGAGGCACTGATGGCGGAATGCGGCGTGCTGGAGCCAATCCAGCATCTTGTCCGTATCATGACCAACGAACCTAAGGCGCAATGGTTCGCCCGCTACCATCAGGCGACAGGAAAGGGGGATCGTTCGTACAGGCGTCACAAGCAGATCGCCGAGGAGCTTGTCGCCGCCCTTACAGGCGACGGCTTGCTCATCGAAGGCGGTCCGACTCCAAGCGAAGAACCACCGGCGGAGGACGATGATGTCACGAGGCGCCCAAACCCTGCCACGTAGAGGCGCCTCCAAACCCAGCCACTGGGAAGAACTGATCGTTAGTCGTAGGCCACCTTCAACGAATGTTCCGTTGAAGGAGGCGCGGCATGGCGAATCAGTTGAAGGTGGCTGTGGTGCACGCAATCGAAGTGGTTTTGGAACGGGCGTAACCGGTCGCCCGCTAGGCTGCGGGAGGCCAGTCAATGCATTCCAATGCTTCCTGGTGTGGATACAGGCGTAGGTTCTCCTGCTCGATGCGGTAGTTCTGGAAGTCCTCCCATTGGCCATTCACATAGGTGCTTCGGAGATCGAGCATGGCCTGTGCTCCTTCGACGGTCCATCGCATCCCAGCCCGCTCCATCCGGTCTTTCACAACATAACGACACGCGCCTTCAATGACCCCACTGGCAATCGGATAGCCAGCGGCCAGGTACTTGTCGTAACGCATGCGGCTCCGGTTCTTTTCAAGGTAGTTGCAGATCTGATGCAGCTTTTTGGACTTGTGGCTCCGCAGTCTGCGCTTGGTCCCCATCTGTCGCAGTCCGCCTACACAATAGCCGACCTGCCCTCGAAGGATGCCAAGCAAACGTTGACGCACAAACACCGAGGCCTCGTTGCTGCCTTCACGATGGAACAGATACGCCGCTTCCCACAATCGCGGTGTCACATGTAACAGATCCAAGATCTCCACCACGTTGTCCAATGGCACATATCTCCGCCGATCCTCCCAAAGCGAGGGCTGACCATCCATAAGGCACACGATGTCCTTTTCGCCGGCCGGATGGCGACGCGCCTGTTCCTGGGCCATCCAACGGAACACTTCGTCCTGGCCACGCCGAACATCACCGTCACGCTCCATGGTCAAACTGGACCACCCCCGCTTGTGTTGGGCCACCGGCTGATCTTTCCGCTTTTTCTTCTGCGGCTTATCGCGAAACAGCGCGGCCACCACCTCTTCCGCCGTGCGCACCTTCGGGTCCACCGTGTAGACCGCCCCCACCGTCGCCATCTGCTTCTTGTTGGCCTTTTCACCCTTCTTGCGATGGCTACCCACTGGCCGTTGATCCGCCGGACGCCGCATGGGAATGCCCTTGTTGTCCGCCGTGACCACCACAATCTGACCCTCTTCCTTGGCCGGAGGCCTCGGGCGCGAACGGCGAAACGATTCCACATTGCGGGCCATGTGTCGGTTCATCCGCTCCAGGCTATCCACCGACTGGTTGAATCCTAGGATCGTGCCCATGATGTCGTTCACTCGCGAAAAGGCCTGTTCGACCCCCAGGACCTGATCCCAATCCTGCAAGACATACGAGAACCCGCTCTCCGGCAGTTGCAGCCTCTGATCCAGCGGGACGAATTCGATCTTCTGGCCTTCCCGTGTCCCGTACACCGCCCGGTTCAGCTCGAACACACCGAAGATCGACTGATAGACCCGTGGGTGCGGCTCATCCAGACGCTTCAACACCCGGCCATCGGGCATCGTGAACCTCTCGCCCAAGTCGCCGTCACCCTGATCGGCGATAAACTGGCCCAAGACGTGCCGACCCAGATTCCGCACACGCGTCCAGATTCCTCGCTCGACGACGTGTATGGCCGTCCCTTCCCGCGCCGCCTCGTGAACATACCGGCTCAGCTCCGTGGCCAACCTGTGGGGTTCGTCACACTTGCGGTCCGTCGCATTCTCTGAGAACATGCTACTGGCCTCCTTGCCTGGGAAACATCGTTCCAAACGCACAATGTTCTCCCACAGGAGGCCATCCTTATCAACCGCAAGCGACGTAAGTTCCGCTTTCGCAAGAAGTTCCGATGAGCGGGCGACCGGTTACGCCCTTTTGGAACGCGGATGGTCCCAGCGGCGGATCGCTGGGGCGTTGGGCGTCGATCGGGGCACGGTGGCCGGATACGCCCGGCGGGCGCGGGAACCGGCAAACCCAGCCAAGGCGCCTCCCGGGTCTGACGGGGCGTCAACCAGGCCTGCGGCAGCGCCAGCAGGGATTGGAGGCGTCTCCCAAGGTGCCTGCACAGATTCAAAACCAGCCACCGAGGCGCCTCCCAGCTCAACGATCATGACCTCGAATCGACCCTTGGAGGATTGGGGTAAGCTCATCGGCGATGTGCCGGCCGCAACCGCAATCCTGGATCGGTTCCTGCACCACGCCGAGGTCATCACCATCACCGGCAAGAGCTACCGACTGCGCAACCAAGCTCGCCAGAACAAGAGCCACAAGGACCAGACCGATAGCAGCGACGGCGAGAAAGGCAAGGCCTGACCGACCTCGGATCTCTTGCCAGGAGCAGGTGAAGTGAGGTATAGAGAAATCGACAGGACTGACTGGATTTGAGGGCGCTCACGCCTGGCTGGGTCTCAGGCGCCTCCTGACAGATGACGGCTTGGCGGCCTGACAAGTGCCCCTGACTCGCCTGATCCGACCAGTGTTGACAACCACCCGGCTGGGCCGCCCCCGGGCCAGTAGCCTGCGATCGGCAGGCATGTAACCGCGAAGCCCTGTCCGTTTGGCCGCGACCCTTCCGGACAGCCCGGAATCGGGACCCGGCGGCCAAATGGCCAACCGAAGGGGAATGCGTATAGCTCCCAACCAGGGATCTCCAAGCTATCAGACCTCAGCCTGTCATCCTAACACTACAGCGCCGTTTAGGCTCAAGTGATCGGGCGGCGCGCGCCGATGAAGTCTTCCAAGTACTTATTACTGAAGGACTTACGGCATGGACGCGAAACAGATCAGTGTAAAGTGTCAGTAAACCCGTGTCAGTCGTGGTGGTCCGCGGAGGGGCAGAGCCTTCGGCGGAAGCCCTGGTGGAGGGGGTAGAGGTAGATGTCCTTGACCGTGGACAGGCCGTGGTGGTGGCGGTCGAGCTTCCCCCGCCCTTGTGTTTGGCCCACATGAATCCAGTTGGCGGCGCGATAGCAGGTACTGCGGAAGCGAATCCGTTCAACAAACGTCTCCAGAAGACAAGGCTGATAGCCGTATCGCTCCTCCCAATCGCGGGGCAAACGCCTGGCGGAGGCGGCCAGGATGCAGGAGGCGAGGTTCCGGACCGTGACCCGGGGCAAGATGAGGAACCGGGCATTGTTGACGATCCAGTGCAAGTTGGCCTGACGTTGGTCCGCGGTCCAGCCGATGAACTGGTCACGTGGCCCCACCTTCCACGCGGCGGCCCCGAAGCCGAGGACGGCCAGCAAATGCCCGCCCCCAAAGACCAGATAGCGGATCTGGGCGCCGGGCATCCCTGGCCGTGTGGCCGCAATGCCGTCCGCGCCATGTCGATCCGACGAAATGGCCAAGCGGCCACGGAATCGAGGATGACAGAGCCAAGCAGCTGGTATGTCGCGATATGATCGTGAATATGGCTCTGCGCTAAGACTCTCCTGCGGGCTAGCCCATGTTCGTCAGTTTGGGTCGTAAGTCCTTGTCAAATAAGGACCCGATTTTGAGTTTGTCACTACATTGTGCCCTCCGGCGG
>Ga0114922_10001244_pt1 | contig 24350 bp, 14 predicted proteins | sample AartaG_FD_100975 | JGI IMG/M metagenome (GOLD analysis project Ga0114922, IMG submission 100975) | Deep subsurface microbial communities from Aarhus Bay to uncover new lineages of life (NeLLi) - Aarhus_00045 metaG | ecosystem: Environmental > Aquatic > Marine > Oceanic > Sediment | place... | reverse complement strand
TCGTGTTTAAATTGTAGTAATACTGAGATCCAGTTTCAGCAAAATTATCCCAACCTAATGATACAATTGCCCCAGAGATGTGTTGTTTAGTTTCATTATCTCTGTAGAACACGGTCAGATTAATAAATTGATTAACTTCGACTTGTATCGTCTCAAGAGCGCTTGTTGGTGTTTCCTTTATCTCTAGTTGTAGTTCAGACGCAATTTCGTAAACCTCGACGTAAATTTGAATACTTTGAGATTCATAATTATCTAATTGAGCGATTATTGATAACACATTAAAGCCTAAACTTAGACTATTTGAATTTAAGGTATAATTGTATTGTGTGCCAATTTCACTGAAATTACCAACAGTAAGAAGGGTAACTTCTGCTCCGCTAAGATGGCCCTTTGTTATATCATCTCGGTAAAAAACAGTTAAATTTAAGATCTGATTTACTTCAATTTGAATAATATCATTATTTGATTTTTGAATCTCATTTACATGTAATTCAAATTCGGTTGCTCTCTCAAAAACTTCAATATAGAGTTGAATCATTTGTGATGTATAATTTTCAGACTGAGCATTTATAGTTAGTACGTTAAATCCTAAGTTTAACACATTTGAATTTATAATGATAGTAAATTGATCATTATTCTCAGTTAAATCACCAAAATTTGTTATTGTTACATTAGCTCCACCTAAATGCTGATTTGTAAGATCGTCTCGATAAAAAACAGTTATATTCATAACTTTATTATATTTAATATTCACGGTATTATTGTTTGTTTTGAGGGTATTGTTTACATATAATTGGAGATCGGTTGGTCTTTCAACTACATCAACGAAAAATGGAATAAATTCAGTCTCGTAATTAGATTTTTGGGCAGTCACAGTCAATGACCATATTCCTATTTCAAGATCAGTACTATCAATTATTATAGAGTAATGTTCTAATAACCCATTTTCAGTTATTTCCCCTGAAACCTTACCGCCAAGTTGAACATTGGCACTTGAAATATGGGTTCCCGTTTGATTATCTAAATATTTTATCGTGATGTTTACTGTGTTTCCTAATGGTATTTGAATAAATGGATCTGTAGTTTTATTAATAGTTTCTAAAAATAGTTGAGATTCAGTTCCATAATCTGCAAATGTCTCTACATATGTTATATTTAAGTAGACATCGTCTATAGAGATGGTGATGTTGTTACTTAAACTGAAGGTATTTGCTATAAATACCTGCAAGGAGACAGAAATATTAGCATCCTTTAAGATCAAATTGGTAACATCAAATCCTCCTACTTTTGCGTCTTGCCATGAGGTAGTAGCAGAGCTCAATCGAACAGTTTCTGGATGCTGGTTATTGTTGATTATAATTCTAATTTCTGAAAAAGGGGATAAAGACGCAGGCCAATCTTGATTTATCTTATATCTAAATTTCAGATTAGCATCTGAAACATGAATATTGCTTCCAGAAATGGTATTTCCTTTCTGATTCCACGAAATAGATGAAAATTGATCTACTTTTCGCTTGTAATTGAAAGTGAGATTAAAAGAATTAAATATTAACGCATTCCACTCATCATAATCGGGAAAAGCATTATCTTCACAGTAAATGTCGATACCCATAATTATTGTAAAATTAGAATGAGAATTATCTTTTTCAAGAGCTAAATTAAGAGCGGTTATTAAATCATTTTCACTTACATAAGTTAATTCTCTATCATTAATTGTCAATATTGAGGGCAAATCTTGTCCTAAATCAGATGTTTTATTTTCGGCAACTCTGAATGCATAACTTAGATTTAGATCAGCAATTTCAACGTAAAACGTAGCAGAATCCCAGATTGCTTCTTGAGGAAGAGGACTATCACCTGGAGTATCGACTGTATCTTCAACACTTGCGTTGAAGAATACTTCAAGTGAGGCGGATATAATTTCATAATCAGACATATCAACTGATATACTTACATTTTTCCTAAAGTGAACCGATGGAAAATTATGTACTTGACCAGCACCTCCATTTTCAGATTCATCTAAATAATGATATACATAACAACCCGTTTCATTAATTTCAGCGACATCAGGTAGAAGGTAATCACCATTATTGTAAATGTCCCAGCCATACCATGTAGAAGAATTTACCTTACCAGCAGTTAATGAGAAACTCGAATCTTCTCCTACAACAATATAATTAGCATTATCACCGCTTATGTTAGCACCTGTTGTGGAGTTATCTCCTTGAGCGCCCTGATTATAAAACCACTCATCTTGAGTAGAAAAACCATTATTATCAAGCCATTCCTGATTATATACCGTTTCAGCTGAACTATGAATAATTTCTGAATGCTTAGTTGGGTGTTCATAATTATAATTTAAGAAATTTGGACTTAATGGTATTAGAAAGAATAAAATTACTATAACAAAAATTAAACTGAAAGTTCTTATCTTTCTAATTCTATTTATTTTTTCACCCGCTAACCTCATTCGAGAGAATCGCCCCCTGCTTTTTTATTAATTTTATCTACATTCTCTTTTTCTATACTTAACATATCTTTATTATGTTCTATTACACTTGTTATGATGTTGTCGCGAGTATTTACTGTCAATGGTTTCAACTTCTTCCCTTTACTAATCTTTTTCCTTATTTTTCGCATCATCCTTACTTTCGGTGGATATTTAAAATGTGTTTGGTACAGAACGAAACCTACGCTTAATCCCACTAAGCCAGCTGTCAAAGATATTATTATTATGGTAATATCAGGACCGGGTGGTGCAATTACATTCAAAACTATTTCAAAATCATCACGAAAATCATAATTTTCTCCAGCATACGCATAGATAATAATACGATACGATCCTGCAGGCACATTATTTAATGTAGCGTCATATATTCCATCATTGTTCGAATCAGTTAAAATTCCCTGTCCATTTTCCCATATATAGGTCACAGTTGCATTCTTGATTATTCCTCCGAAATCAGTATTGTTAAGAACAATTTGAATAAGAAAATCATCACTTGGATCTATATCTACATGGATAAGACCAGAAGCAGTATCTATTGATGTACTCACTCTATTTACAGTGATTCTTATATCAACGGTATTTATTTGATATGTTGGTGCTTGAGCCACGATTGTGAATAATTTAACCCCAAGCAATAAATGAGAACTATTTAAAATGACTGAATATTGATTTAAAATCAAACTTTCTGTAAGATTCTCAGATAGGCTCTCTCCAATTAATTGCAACACTGCACTAGATATTTCTAATCCTGTCCGATTATCGTAAAATTTAAGAGTAATATTGATTAAGGTTCCGATAGGTAATTCTAAAACAGGATCAGCTGTCTTATCGATCCCATTTAAAAAAAGCTGAATTTGTGTAGCTCTTTCTACCACTTCTATGAAAAATTGGATTGATTTTGGTTGGTAAGTTAGTAATTGAGCAAATATCGTTAAAATATTGATACCTTGCTCTAATTGATTTGAATTAATGGTAATGTTAAATTGTGAACCAAATTCGTCCAAATTATTGACACCTAATAATTCAATGTTAGCTCCACTTAGATGAGTATCCGTAAGATAATCTTTATAGAAAATAGTTATGTTTATTAACTCATTTGCCTCGAACTGGATGGTGTTGCTTTGATTTTTTTGGATACCATTAACAAATAGAACTAATTCTGTAGCTCTTTCATCGACATTAATAAAGAATTGGATAGTTTGAGCTTGATAACCGTCTAATTGAGAAAATATAGTTAATATATTGATTCCCTTCGTAAGATTATTTGTTAGAATTGTAAAATTAAATTGTGTGCTAATCTCAACAAAATTCCCAAATCCTAGTAAATCAACATTCGCTCCTATAAGATGAGAATTGGTATCATTATCTCTGTATAAGACGGTTACATTCAAAGACACATCAAACTGATAGTTTATTGTATCTCCATCGTTTCTTTCCACTCCTTCTACATAAAATTTTACATAAGTTGTTCTGATTTGAATGTTAATAAAAAATTGAATCGTTTGGGATTGATAATTATCTTTTTGAGTAAAAATAGTTAACACATTTACACCCTGACTCAACTCATTAGTGTTTAAGGTAAAATTATATTGATTTAAGGTTTCATTCATGCTTCCAAATCCTAATAAATCGACTGAAGCTCCATCTATATGTAAAGATGTTAGATCATCGATGTAAAAGATCGTTACATTTAAGAACTCATCGTATTGGGAAAAAATTGTATCACTATCAGATTTTAACTCGTTATTTATATATAGCATTAATTGAGTGGCTCTTTCTACAACATTAACGTAAATTTGAATTGTTTGAGATTGGTAATTATTTTTTTGAGCAAAAACCGTTAATACATTTACACCCTGACTCAAATCGTTAGTGTTTAAGGTAAAATTATATTGATTTAATGTTTCATTCATGCTTCCAAATCCTAATAATTCCACTGAAGCAGCATCTATATAGGTATTAGTTAAGTTATCTTCATAAAAAACTGTAAAATTCAAAAATTCGTTAAATTTCACCTCAATCGTTTCGTTATTACTTCTTGGAGTGTCATCAACTAAAAGCTGAAGTTCAGTTTCTCTCTCAATAACTTCGACAAAAATCTGAACAGACTCAGTCTCGTAATTGATTTTTTGTAGAGTGACAGTTAACACGCTTATTCCAAGGTCTAAATCTGCTGAGTTTACGATAAAATAATAATGTTCTAAGGCAATATTTTCAGTTAAATCACCAGAAACTTTTCCCTCTAATGTAGCGATATCAGCGCTAATGTGATTTCCACTTACATTATCTTTGTAGGTAACAGTAATATTTAACATATCCTTAATAGGAATTTGAATTACCGGATCAAGAGTTTTATCTTTTTCATCTAAAAATAATTCTAAATCTGTGCCATAATCTGGAAATGTCTCGGTATAAGATATGTTGAGATAGACATCATCTATAGAAATTGAATAGACTTGGTCTAACTCAAATGTATCCTTGAGAAATACTTCTATAGCGACTGTGATATTCTCACCTGTAGAAATTAAACTTGTTACATCAAATCCTCCCACTTTTGCTTCCTTCCACGAAGTAGTAGCTGATGTAAGTTTTATAATCCCTTCATCGAACGATTTATCGTTTATATAGAAAATAATTTCTGAAAGAGGTGCGGATGAAGGCCATGTATTGTTTACTTTATATTTAAAAAAGAATTTCGCATCTGTAACTTGGATATTAGCGCTATCAAGTGTGTTCCCTACTTGATTCCAAGAAGCAGTTGTCGATTGATCTATTTTTTTCTTTACTGTAAATGTTAAATTACACGTCTTAATAATTAAATCATCAAAATTATCAGGATCAGCGCTTTCAAGGTTATCTTCACTATATATATCAATACCCAAAGTAAGCGAGAAATTTGAATGCGAAGGATCTTTTTCAAAAGCAGAATTCAAAGCAGTAATTAAATCAATTTGGCTTACAGTTTCCAGTGGACTATCAGGTATTGTTAGTATTGTTGGGACGCTTGCATTTTGTTGTCCTAAATATTTTGTTTTATTTGAAGCAACTGGATATAATGGAGGATTATATTCTAAGTCTGAGATTTGAGAATAAAATGTTACAGAATCCCCTATAGCAAAGTTTTCCCAACTACCATCATCGTTGGGGGTGTCAACATTTGCATTAACAGAAGCATTTACAATTACTTCCAAAGATACTGAAGTTATAACATAATCTGACATGTCGATTGGTATACTTACATTTGTTCTCCACTGAGCACTTGGAAATTGATTAGGTCCATCATTCCAAAAATGAGAGACATAACATCCGTAAGATCTAATTTGGGCTGTATCTGGAGGGAGAAATCCCGTTTTATTAAAATATTCCCAACCAGGTGATGTAGATGAATTAATTATGCCCGATACGACGGTGAAAGTTCTTGTTTCTCCTAAAACTTCATAATTTGCTTGACCAGTACTCGTGGTAGCGTCCATATCTGAATTATCTCCTTCAGTACCGTTTTCCCAATACCAAGTTGGTTCGATTGGAGACTCAAATGTAGGGTTTTTTATCCATTGTTGCGTTACCGACCTTTGAGCGGAAGTCTTGACAAAATCAGTATCTTTATTTTCTTCGTAAGACACATCAAGATTATTTTGAATATAGGGAAAAAATAAAGAAGTAGTAAGCAAAATTAAAAATCCGATTGTTTTAAATTGTCGTTTTCTTTCTGTCAAACTCACTCACTCATCTATACCATTTTTACTATCAATTCCTATACAATTATGTTAAATAAATAAACTTCTAATTCGATATCTTAAAATCAATTATATAATATTCTATTTTTTAAAACTACACTGCTTATAGATCCTAATCGCTCTATCCTTAGGTTTACACAGGTTATTTGACATATACAAAATAGTAGTAACACTTCTTTATTTTAAATCTTTATTTCATGAAATAAAATAGAATTAATATATAAATTACTGGGATATTGAAGTGATATTTTTCTCTATACTTTTTTTATAGCGAACTTTTTACGAACCCGCCATCAACTTGGACTACAGTCCCAGTTATATAACTGGCTTTTTCTGAAGCTAAAAAGACAACTAGATTTGCTAATTCTTCTGGTTTACCTAATCTCCCTAAGGGGATTGAATCAACCCAAGTCTTCATAACTTCTTGTTCACTTTTTCCTGACTCTCTCATTTGTGATTTTATTATATCTTCCATACGGGTAGTGAGATTTGGTCCTGGACATACAACATTCACTAAAATATTATATTTAGCATACTTATTTGCCATAGTTTTAGCAAAACCCACAACTCCAAGACGAATTGTATTTGATAAGACTAAATTATCTAAGGGTTGCTTCACCGAAACTGAAGTAATTGCTATTATCCTTCCAAACTTTTGCTGCTGCATGATTGGCACAACCAATTCAGAAACTCTTACGAGCGAAAGCAAGTTTAAATTAATGGAATTTTGCCAATCGTCATTACTGATCTTATTAATTGGCGCCGATGGCGGTCCACCAGCGTTATGAACTAGTATATCTATTCTTCCAAATCTTTTTACGGTCTCGTCTACTAAGGATTTAATTTGAGCCTCCTCATTTAAATCAGAAACTAAAGAAATTATTTTATTATTTGAATTTTTAGGCTTATGCTTGCCAATTTCTTCTTTAGCACGCTCGAGATTTTCCATAGAGCGGCTACTAATTATTACATTTGCTCCTTCACTATAAAACATTTTAGCACACGCTAGCCCCAATCCTTTACTTGAGGCTAAAATTAACGCAACTTTGTCTTTTAAACCTAAGTCCATTTTTTTAACACACCAAAAATTCCATGTTTTGTAATTTATTTAATAAGAATCGTTTATGTAAATGCGACATTTTTTATAAAAATCATCGCATCTCTTGCAATTTTCTGCTTGGTTACAATTTTTAGAGAGGGGGCATATAATTTCTTTTTGTTCAAAAGCTATTTTGACTCTGTGCAATCTTTTTTCAATTTCTACTCTCATAATTTTTTTGTTATTAGTAACTAACTTGCTCTGATAATGCAACTTCCAGATTAAATAAGTTAATTATGTAATAAATAAGTTTAAGTAAAATTTAATTCGCCACAAATAATGTAGTAATAAGGAGTTGAAAAAATGTTAAAATTAATCTGGAGTTAGTTCGTCCAAATCGCTTAAATCTAATCCAGAGTCGAAGGATTCAGGAATGTCTGATAAAAATTCGTCTAAGATTTCTTTTAATTCGTCCCCTGAACGCTTAAGTATCAATCTAATTAATCCAATATTGATATCCGGGTCTGAGATAAGAGTAAGTACACCTTTTGGTCCACAGCTTGACGCAAAGATCTTTCCACCCATAAATTCACTCGTTACGATTTCTAAACCGCCTAATTCCAAGTTCTTACCTTGTTCTTCTGAGGCGCAAAAAACCGCCGAGGCAATTGCACCAATTCCGTCTACATCAGCTGGAAAATAGGAAAACTTTGAAACGCTCGCAATTGTTAAACCAGTTCTATCAACCAAAATTACTTTCTTGATTCCACTTTCTGATTTTATAATCTTCGAAAGAATATTATCAAAACTTTTTGTATCAATTGACAATTTATACACCACTCTTATTTTAATAACTTATAGTTATAATTATATTAGATTTTTAGATTTAAAATTGTTATTATTATAAAAAAAGTATATGTTTATAAAAATATGCTTTTCCTAGTCGTTTTCAAATTAGGCGAGGGAAAAGTAGGAAAAGTAATTTAGCGTAGAAAATTACTATAGGAGATTATTTTCTTTTACAATTTTTTTATAATGATCTCTTTCCCGTCTTAATACTTTGATTTCCTTTTTAAGATCTAGCGATTTATCTTTTACCTTCTCTTTTTCTTCATCTACACTTGAGATTTTAGATTTAAGGTTTTTAGCATCAAGTTTTAAATCTGTTATCGTGTCAATATGGATTGCAATTTGGTTTTGAGATTTCTCAACTTCGTTTTTCAAATTTTTAATATCTTTTTCTAGCCTTACTATTTCAGAATTTAAACTAACGTTAATAGTTATTAAGTCTTCTTTTTCTTGAAGCATTATTTCGGTTTTTTCATCAAATTCATCTACACTTGTCAATTTTATCGAAAGTTCTTCGATTTTTCTCTCTTTTTCTTTTAAGAAGTCATCTCTTTCAATTATTTTCTGATTTAAATTTTTTACATCGTTCATTAATTTCGCGTTGTTTTCGTTAAGATCGGCCATTTGATGGCTCCATTTCTCTAGTTTTATGTATTGTTCGTTTATTTCTTCTTTGAGTGTTTGAATTTCTTCGGTTTTTTTTGTATTTTCCGACATAAGTTCGGTAAATTTTCTCGTTAATTCCCTAATTTTACTCTTTTTTTCCTCTATAAGATTTTGCAGTTCTGTAATTTCAGCTTTTAAATCTTCATTTTCTTGCAAAAAATCTGCACTACTAACCTGACTCATCTGTTCTTCAACGATTTCTCCCTTGACGTCTTCAATTTCTTCAGTATCCTGTTTTTCTTCTTCTTTTTTTTTAACAACAATTACGCTTGTTTCCCCCTCTATGATTTCTTCCCAATAGGAAGTTAACTCTTCCTTCTTTAACATTTCATAATATTGACCTAAAATATCGTCGAAATTAAGCGCTTCCCTTTTTGGTAATAATTCGTGGGCAATCCGTCGCATCATTCCTTCAAACTCGTTAGAAAGAACATCGTCTTGAGATAAGAAAATAATTATCGCGAAATTAGGTTTTCCCACGTAATGTCTAAATGAAAATCCCGAATAGAAACTCGCTACGCTAATCTCGCCGTTTAGTTTCATTTCGATGTAATTAGGTTCCATCTTTTTGTTCAAGTGTTGTTCGACTAAATCTTTTAAGAGATTTGGATTCACTCTTAAGAATTCACAGATATTAATTGGGAACTGTGTATCTATATACGTTTCAGAATTTTCTTCAAACCCTACAATTATAATACCTTTCAATTTTCCACAACTACACAAATTAGATTTAAGAAATTTATATCTCTATAACAAATCACTCGTTTCAATAAAGAATAATGTTTTACACTTTATCTATATTTCAATCTAAATTTAATTTAAACAATAAGAAATAATTTAATTATTTTAATATTTTTTTCCGATTACGAAAAAAATAGACCAAAAATTAAGTATTTATTGTAGTAGTTTTTTCACTGATTCTCTAAACTCTTGTACTTTAATTGGTTTAGAAATGTATTGATCGAAGCCAGCAGCTAATATCCTTTCTTTATCGCCCTTCATGGCAAAAGAAGTAACCGCAATAAATGGAATATCTTTGAATTTTTCTAATTTTTTTAATTCTGAGCAAATTTCTATTCCATTCATTTCAGGTAATTGAATATCCAGAATAACTAAATCGGGATTACTGGATTTAATTAACTCAAATCCTAAATCTCCCCTAGTTTCCTCAAAAATCTCGATATCTGGTATCAATTTTAAAATAGCCCTAAATAATTTCATATTTTTTTCGTTATCCTCTACAACATATACACTTTTCATAGAGACCTCACTTTTTCGAAGACACGATTTTTTATTTTGGGTTCATTTAGATATGTTTATATGTATCATTTTTTATAAATTATTTAAATTTACTTCTTTACAAAAATACAAAAATCAACATTAGAATAAATTAGAACAAGGCTTTTAATATGGTTGTAGGAATTGCTTTATTTAGTTGGGATCAAAAAATTGGTTCTGTGATTGATGTAAAATATCCTGAAAACCTCGATTTAAACGCGGATCTAATAAACAAAATCTACATGACTTTTGCGTATAGCGAAGACTTTGAAAAAGAAGAATTAATTGAGACTAGCTATAAAGAGCAGACACTCTTATCTTATTGCGATAAAACCAGAGTAGCTAAAGTAGGATATGAAATCATAACCCTTATTTTGGAAGAAAAAGAAAGTGTAAATATTTTCAAGATAAAAAAACAAATATTAGAATTTGGAAAAAACACATTTAAAAAAGAAAAAGGCGAGCGTAATCAATTTTTTCTCGATAATTCTGGAATCTTTTTTGAAACAAGTTCAGCAAAGAAAATCTTGTTATTGGGAAGAGCTGGCACTGGTAAAACAAGTATTAAGAAGATAATATTTGAAGGTGTGGATCCGAAAGATTTGTTATATAACCCTCTTGAGCCAACGCGAGGTATAACACCCTCTGTTTATTCATGGTTAGATTTAAAACTAGGTTTATTTGATTCTTCAGGACAAGAATTAAGCTTTTTATTAGAAAACGAAGAGGATCGCGAACATCTTTTAGCTTTTGAAAATACAGATTATATCATTTATTTATTAGATTACCCAAGCTGGATTTCACAATCTCAAGACCTTGTTAACGAAATTCAAAAAATTCAAACAATACTTAAAAAAAATTCTTTTAGTACAAAGCTATTACTATTCTTTCATAAAATTGATTTAATTGGAAAAGATATTGATAATGAAATTATAGATGAAATTTCAGCTAATATCAAAAAACATTTTGATATACCGCTTTATTTTACAAGCATACATCCCGATTTGATTTATAGTTTATACAATGCTTTTTATGAAATCTTAAGTATTTCGTCTTATGAAAATACCAAATTAAAAGAAATTTTAGAGAGTGAAATTAAATTTTATCAAAAAACAATGTTTTTTATTACAAATACGCATAATAGTATTGTCGTTCAAACTATGTCGAAAGATTTTAACACGACAATTATAAATCATACCCATAAACTTGTGGCGCAATTAAATCAAACTTTTGAAGATATGACAAAAAGTGGAAACATTGATCATCTAATACTTTCGAGTTATGACAATTTAAATATTATTATGAATAACACTAACTTGCCTAAATTTAGTCTTAAATATTTAATTTGTATTTCAGAAACAACGACAGCAAACAAATTAATTTGGTTAGTTGGTCAAATAAGAAGCAAACTTAAGGATCTTTATTATTTTAATAAATCAAACAAGTAAGAAAATGAGTAAAAAAGTCATATTTGTTGGCCCATCAGGAGCGGGAAAGACCACTCTACGAAAAATCTTTTTTGAGGGCGAGAATTCTTCAAAATTATTAGAATATGCCTTAGAACCCACATTTGGGGAAGAATCGTTAATATTACGGTTACCCAAGTTAAGTGAAGATGTAGGGATATTCGATTTAGCAGGGCAAGAAAATGAGAGATGGCTTGAGACTGAAGATAGAACTATATTCAATAATACTAAAGTAATTTTAGTCATAATTGATGTAACTGCAAGTCTCGATTTCATTCTTGACTTTATAAAAAAGGTTTTAGAAGTTCGAAGCTTAGCAACCCCCGATTCGTTTATTTACGTATTACTTCATAAAATAGATTTAGTTAGTCAAAAAAAAATTAGGGATATAAAAGCGGGAATAAAAGGTGCTTATTCCAAAGTAAAATCAATAAAGTTTCTATTTACAAGTTTAAAAAAGCAATACATTACTCAAACTTTTTCTTATTTTATTGATATTATGAAAAAATGCTTAGATGATGTTATTCCTGAAGATGGTCTAATGTTTAATGTAATTGACGAGTCAATAAAAATCGTAAATATCATTGATACAGAAGTTTCAATTTCTAAAAAAGAAATTCAAGAAAAGCTAAATCGCCCAGAAAAATTAATCGATTACTTACTTGAAAGTTTAGTAAATAAGGATCATGTTGAAATAACATATGTAAAAAATCAAGAAATCCTTAGTTTAACAGAAAAAGGTAAAGATTATTTTAAAGATATTTTGAAACCATTATCTACTGGATATCTTAAAGAATCTGAAACAGGGGCAATTATCTCAAAACCGATTTACGAAGAAAAGATTCCATCGTTTATCGGAGCTTTTATAGCCGATAAAGACGGGAGGACATTACTGTCGATCGAATTGTTTGAAAATGCACTTGAAAAGTTTATAGGTGGCATTCCAAGCAATGAAGATGCTATTCCGGTCGATCTTGATCTAATTCCGATGTTTATTAGCGCCTTAGAAAAATTTTCTTTAGAATTGAATATTAAAGATTTAAGTGGTTTTAGTTTAAAAGGTAGCAATTTAAAAATGAATATTTTTGGTTACGAGGATTTTACTGTTACATTTTTTATGAATCCTGATATAAACATAAACCCTGTCCAAAACAAAATATATAACTATTTTAAAAATATTTTCGAAGAATATGAAAAAGATTTTGAAAACGCGCTTACTTCCGGGCAAATAGACGGTCTTTTCCCCATAATTGACCAAGGAAGAAAATGGTTAGAAGATCTAAATAAATCGTATGAAGAAATGATAATTAACCTAGAAATCTTCGATACGGAACATGCAAAGATTCTGTACAGTAAAATGGATGAGTTGTATAAAAGGGTCAATATTAAATTCTCAATGACTCTTGAAAAAATTAAAAAATTAAAAGTGAATCTAATGAAAGCAATAATCGAAAACGATGTAGAAGAACTCAAAAAGATCGCAGAATCAACAAAAGATTTAAGTGGAAAATATACCATTTAAACAAATTAATTATTTTCTAATTTTGCTTTACGTTCTAATTCTTTTGGAATATTAAATGTAAATGTTGACCCCACTCCTAAAACGCTAAAAAAACTAATTTCTCCTCCATGTAGTTCTATTAAGCGTTTTGTTAAAGATAAACCTAAGCCAGTGCCTGGTACAGATTGCACATAAGTAGATTCAACTCTTTGAAATTCTTTAAAGATTAAAGGGAAATCTTTATTGGCAATTCCAATACCAGTGTCTCTCACCTTAAAAATCCAATTATAGTAATCCCCTTTAATTACTAAAGTTATTTTTCCATCTATGGTGAATTTTATTGCATTACTTAAGAGATTTATTAAGATTTCTTTAAATCTAATAGGATCAGCATAAATGAATTTTTCTTCGTCTAATCCTTTCACTTCAAATTCGAGATTAATTTTAGAATAAAGCGGTTTTAGGTTTGATTTGATTTGTTCAAACATCGAATTTAACGAGAACTTTTGAATATTAAGATTTAACTGTCCAGATTCAATTTTAGAGATATTTAAAATGTGTTTAATCATGTCAAATTGGTGTTCCGCAGAGCTTTTAATATCTGTAATAAATTCGTTTTGTTCTTCATTTAATTCTCCATAAACATCCTCTAATAAAAGGTCGGCAAAACCGATAATTGCGTTTAAGGGCGTTCTTAATTCATGAGACATTGTTCCCATAAATTCTGTTTTAAATTGAGATGATTTTACAATTTGATCCAAATACAATTTTTGTTGCTCAAGAGCCATATTCAATTCTTTTGTTCTTTTTTGAACTTCGATCTCCAATTCTTCTTTAAATTTTTCTTTTAGAAGTTCTCCTTTTTTCTTTTCTGTAATATCTTGGAAAAGAATTTGTATCAAGGTTTTATTATTATGTTTGATGATCGATGCTTGGAGGGTTACCCAAATATGTATTCCATCTTTTATTTTAACTTGAATTTCTATTGGCTCGGGAAAATCTTTTTTAAAAGACGATTGAAAAATTAACTTAAAAAAATGTTTGATTTCCTCTGGAAATACTTCTGCTAAATCGTTAATGGATTTACCGATAAAATAATTTTTATCATATCCAAAGACTCTTTTAGTTGTTGAATTGGAATCGATAACTATTCCCTTAAAATCAATTAATATTATCGCATTAGGTGAATTTTCAAACAAATTCTTGTATCTCTCTTCAGCAAACTTGCGATCAGTAATATCTCTTGAAATAATTAATCTTTTTAATTCTCCCTCTTTATTAGTAAATGCTTGTCCTATACATTCAAAACTTATCCAACGACCTTCTTTATGTTGAAACCTTAATTCGATAGGCGACATTCCTGTTTTAAAGCTTGTTTCCAGAGCTTTAATTGCTCTTTCAGAATCTTCTGGATGTACGAATTCCAAACATGATCTTCCAATTATTTCTTCTTTTAAATAACCTAATAATTTTAAAGCAGTTATGTCGTTGATATATTCAAATTTTAGCTTAGAATCAACTATTGAGATCAAATCGTTTATATTTTCTATAATTAATCTATATTTTTCCTCCGAATCTATCAACAATTGCTCTGTAACATCCCGTTCAAGAGCATTTCCTATGATTTGTGAAGAAATTCGTAATAACGAGAAGTCTTCATTTCTCCATTCCCTTGTATTTTCAACGTTATCGAAGCCAATGAATCCTGCCAAAACGCCTTTAACATATAAGGGGTATACAAGAACAGATATTGTATTTTGTATTTTTAGCAATTCTTTCGTTGATTTAGCTTCTTCGGGTAAATCAGAAACATCGTTAATGTGAATTATATTTCCACTTTTAAGTTGTTCCATCCACCAGGGAAGCGTTGCAAAATTTAAATCTTGAAAAATATGGATTTGCGAAGAAACGCCTTCAGCACACCATTCGTGAGTGTTATTCATAGTTTTTTTATCTTCGTTAAAAAGAAAAAGATAAACACGACTCGCTCCACTTAAAATACCCATATCGCGTAGCGATGCGTTAATATCCTCGTCTAAATCTAAATTAACAAGGAATCTGGACGAAATTGTTGAAATTAGTGTCTCTAAATCAGACCAATTTTTAATCGTTTTTTCAACTTGTTTAATTTTCTCTATATTTTCTTCCAAAATTTCTTTTTCGTTATAAATCATAATTCAAGTGGTTTATATTTTTTTCAAAAAGGATTCAACTATTTTTTCACTGTTAACTTTTTTTCTCAAACTTTTAGGGATTGTAAAAGTAAAAGTTGTTCCCTTTCCTAATTTACTAGTAAATAAGATATCTCCTCCATGTAGGTTAACTATCCTCTTAGATAAAGCTAATCCTAACCCTGACCCGGGTATGGAATCAATGTAAGCAGACTTTACTCTCTGGAACTCTTTAAATATTATATTAAAATCTTTTTCTGCGATTCCTATGCCAGTATCTTTTACAACGAACTCCCATGTATCTCTACTATCCCTAAATTCAAAAGTTACCTTTCCTTTCTTAGTGAACTTAATAGCATTACTTAATAGGTTATAAATTATCTGTTTAAATTTTATTCTGTCTGCAAATATTAATTGTTCTTTTTTCAAACCCTTTAAATCAATAATTAATCCTTTTTCATCATATAATGGTTTTAATGTTGAGATTGCATGATTAACCAGGTTATTTAAATGTATTTCTTCAACTATTAAAGTTACCTGACCGGATTCAATTCTTGAAATATCTAAAATATTAGTTATCATATCCAAAAGAAGGTTAGAAGATTCATCAATATCTTTTACGAATTCTAACTGTTCTTCGTTTAATTCACCAAAAGCACTTTCTAAAAGCAAATCTGTAAAACCAATAATTGCGTTCAAAGGGGTTCTCAATTCGTGAGACAAAGTTCCCATAAATTCAGTTTTAAATCGAGAGGATTTTTCGATCTGATCCAGGTACAATTTTTGTTTCTCTAAAGCATTGTTTAGTTCTTTAGTTCTATATTGTACTTCTTTTTCTAATTCTTGTTGAAATTTTCTTCTTAATATTTCTGTTTTCTTCCTTTCAGTAATATCTCTTATTAATCCTTTAAATCCAATAATTTCACCCTGAGAATTAAATTTCAAATAAACTGAGGATTCCTCATATATTCTCTCTCCATTTTTCTTAATTTGTACAAAATCGAAAAGAGTGGAACCTTTTCCCTCTTTATATAAATTGTTATAAGTTTGAAATATAAATCTTTTATTCTCTTCATCACATAAGTTCTCATAATTCATAGATAATAATTCATTTTTTGAATATCCAATAATTTCACATAAAGAGTTATTAATAAATTCGAAATTTCCGTATAAGTCTACCTCAAAATAACCTTCTTTTATGCTTTCGAGAATGGTTCTGTATTTTTCTTCTGATTTTTTTAAATTCCGTTCTGCTTCCTTGTGCATAGTGATATCAATAGCGGCACCTTCAATACGATCTTCTTTTTCAAACATTCGAGCAGAAATGCTCAACCAAATGGGAGTACCATCTCTTTTGGTGACATGTATTTCATAATTCTTAACTTTTTTATTAACACGGATTTCTTCTAACATTTCATTTCGTGTATTTAAATCCACATAATGCTCGAGAGTGATATAATCTACTAAACATTCTTCTCGCGTATCATATCCAAATAATTTGGCAAAAGTATTATTACATTCTAAAAATTTACCATCACTGATTCTTGACCAATATAACCCTACTTGTGCGTTATCAAACAAAGATCGATATTTCTCTTTAGATTCCTGCAACGCCATCTCAGCTTGTTTACGCTCTGTAATGTTCATAACAATTTCAATCACTTTATCTGTGGTTCTATCTGAATCGAGATATGGTGCTGAAAATAACTCATAACTATTTCCATCAGCAGCTATTAATTCCGTAGACTCGATTGTATTATTTTTTAATGCCTTAATCATAGGACAGAAATCACAAGGAGTTTTTAATCCCATATATTTTTCATAGCATAGTTTTCCAGTAATGTCGCCAAACTTTTCTTTTAAAACTTGATTTTGAAACAAAATTTTGTAATCTTTAGTAACAATATCAATACCGATTCCTACAGATGTAATTCCATCCATTAAATATCTATATTTTTCCTCAGATTCTTTTAATTTTAGCTTTGCCTTAACTTGTTCTGTGACATCAGTAGAAAAACCTATTATCCCTATACATTTGTCATCATCCTCATATAATGGAATTTTGTTTGAATTAACCGATTTTCTTCCTTCTGCTACATCCCACGGCTCTATAAAACTAAGCTTAGGCTTTTTACTTTTAATTACTTCTAGATCGTCATCAAAATATTTCTGTGCTACATCTTCCGGATAAATATCGAAACAATTCTTACCTGCAAGAGCCTCTTTTGTTGTTTTATGTGCATCAGCAAAATACTTGTTAACCCGAATTAGATTATTCCTATCATCTTTATAAAATATCAATGCTGGGATATTATCCAGAATTAATTCTAACTCTTTGCTCTGAATTTTATATCTCTTTTCCGATTCTTTTAATTGCTTTTCTGCTATTTTACGGCTTGTAATATCTCTTATAATTCCTATAGTATTCCATTCACCTTTTACTCGAACTGCTGAAAGAGATAGTTCTATTGGAAATTCTGCACCATCTTTTCTTATTCCTTTTAATTCAAGTGTTTTATTAATTGCAGCACCTTGTCCAGACTTTTTGAATTTAGAAAAACCTATTTTATAAGCTTTGTGATAACGCTCGGGAACAATGAGGATGTGTAAATTCTTGCCTAACATCTCTTTTTCAGTATATCCAAATAATCTCTCTGCAGATTTATTCCAAAAAGTAACTAAACCATCGCTATTCATTTGAATTATTGCGTCTTGAGCATACTGGACCAATAATCTTAATTTTTCTTCTACATTCTTATGCTCTTTAATGTCTATTGATGAACCAGATTTCATTTATTAATTCCTCTTTAATCCTTGTTTTTCTTAAGAATTTCACATAAATTACACATTCTGTTTATTTAGATATAAAAAAATATGGAAAAGTTCAACATTTTTATTCTCTTTGCTCTCTTCAGTATTAAACTGCTCTTTTTCCCACCCAACTTTAAAAAAATATGCTTTATTCGTTAATTTAAAAAATTTGAAGTTGTCGAAGTTATTAATAAGTCCTAATTGCTCAAGTCTTTGCATATGAAGGTGAGTTTCTTCTAAATCTAAATCAAAATTATCTACTAAATAATCTGAGTTATATTTTGAAATGTGATCAGACTGTAAAATAATTGAAAGCTCTTTCTTTAAATCTTGAAATTCTTGTTTGCTAATTGAAATTAAACCACCACGCTGAAAAATCGAATTTAAAGCGTTTAAAAGAATGTAATAAGTATCGTAAAAGAAATCCTTTCCGATTGATGTTTTAAATATTTCAAAATCGCCACCTCTTGGATGCTGAATAGTGATAAATTTTTTGATTGCTTTAATTTTTTGATCAACATACGAGGGGCTTACGAGATCTATTTTGTGCAAAAAGGCTATTATTTTACAAGAGCGCAGATCGAGTTCCTTTATTATTTGATAAACATTTACTAAAAATTTTACTATTGATTCTGTAGAATTCATTATATCAAAAATGCAAATGATAATACTACTTTCATTAAAAACTTCCTTACCGCTTTCAGAAAACCAAAAATCATTTTCTTGCCCTGCTAAATCTAATATTCCTAAGTTAGAATTCAATAAAGAATATACACTTGAATTTACACCTCTCGAAGGAGGTAATGGATTCTCTAAAAGGGTTAAAGGATCACCCTTCTCAAAATATATTTCCTTTATTGTAGTTTTACCAACACCAGGAGGGCCTACAAATATTAATTTTTTATCGTTAATAGTATCATCCCCTTTACATAATTATTAATTAATTGTTGAAGCTTTTGGTTTTTCTAGAGCTTCAATTATTTCTTTACACGAATCTAACATCATTTCAATATAAATTGTTAAATCCTGTTCGGAGACCTCCCCACTTCTTTTTTGTTCTAGAATTAATTCACAAAAACCTTGAATGGTATTAACTCCACTTCTTATTTGCATGTTAATCGATTCTAAAGGTAAGATTTCATCCTTCTTCATATAGATATCTCTAACCTCTTCAAAAAAGTACTTGAATGCTAGGGGGTCGTCCATCAAAATCTTATCACGTCCAATTTTATGAAATATCATCTCAATTCTTTTAAAATGAAGGATTGGTATTAATGGATAATCTATATCTCGAAGTAGAATAATAGCATATAATTGTTTTCTCCCTCTAGCTGTGGGGTCTTCTACTTCAATTTTATAAACCTGTGAATAAAATTGATTAAAATCGAGTATAACAAATTGATTTTTTGTATTTAAGGCGTCTCTCAATAAATTTCTGATAAACTTTTCGTCTCTAAGGTTAATAGATGAATAAAGAGCACGCGGACCTAGTAAATGGTCATATTTTCCAATAATCAATATAAATGGAAATTTATCTAAATTTTCTTTAAAATATGTGTAAGGAGATGTTATTTCTTCGTCAGGATTGTTGTTAATTTGCATTTTATTTACAAAACCTTTAACTAATTATTTTTATTCTTAGAGTATTAACACGAATATTTTTTTTTTATAATTGTGTACTAATGTCTAAGATTTTTTTACAACAAATCTATAATTCTAGGATAAAAACTCATTTATATTCTTTTGGGATTATAACTAATTACTTTTTTTTTGTACTATTTTATTTTTAAAGGGTCATTGAACTTAGATTTTTTTTACTTTTTATAAAAATTTAAAAAAGGAAAATATATAAGTTAATTATGTCCGAATCTGCTAAAACAATTATAAAATATTTTTGCGATCGTTTTCTTGATATTGATTATTATCCTACTAGCTTAAAAGATATTCTCGATTTGGAAATTAACAGGTTGAAGAATATTGACGAAGAAGATGTTGTAAAATTTAATAAGATTAATATTAAAAATCTTAGAGAGCTTTCTATGGTTCAAATTTCTGAGTACGAACGATTGAGTAAAAAAGCACTAATTAATAAATCTAATTTCAAAAATGCATTAATTGCAGCAATTCTAATAGCAAATGCTTGGAGTAAAAGAACGCAATACACGAAAAAACCTAAAATGAAGGTTGTAGTAGCGGGACTTAATTTTGCAGGAAAAACATCTCTTATTAATAGATTAATTAATGACATTAATTACAACGATATGATCAATTTAGAGCCAACAATAGGGGCAAATGTTGAAGAATATCAATCTGATAAGTTAGATCTTATTCTATGGGACCTAGGAGGGCAAAAAGATAATATTGAAGAATATCTCGAATCCCCTGAAAGATTCTTTATCCAAGTAGATGTCCTAATTTTTATATTTGATTCTCAAGATGACGTTAGATACGATGCAGCTGTCGAATATTTAAGCGAATTGATTAATATTCTTGCTTTTTTAAATGAAAGTCCTTACTTTGTAATTTTATTAAATAAAGCTGATTCTGATATTGTAAACGATCCTGATTTTCAAATTAAAGTGGAGTATTTAACTGATAAAATCTCGACTGTTTTTATAAATAGCGAAAAATCTTGGAATTTTGACATCACTCCTACAAGTATTTATAATTTTTACTCAAGCGAACCAGAGATCGCAAGAAGTATTAAAAATATATTTTCAAAAGAGAAGTCAGAATTAGATTCAAGTACAATTTTACCTAACATTGAAGATAAACTTCAAAGAATTTTAGATATTAATCTTAAGCTTATGGATAAAGTTGCGGCCGAACTCTCAGAAGTTAAACGCGTGCTATTCAGATTAGTACCCTCTGATATTTCGCAATCTCTGTTTGCAGTTCCGTTTGAAAAGGTTCCTATTGAATATATTTCAGAAAACAAAAAATTAGAAGACAAAGAAAAGAAGAAAAAGAAAAGTAAAGATGCTGATCCATTCAAAAAAAATAAAAAATTAAAAGGGGCTGCAGGGCCCCCAAAACGGTTAAAATCTATTACCGCTCCAGAATCTATAGAAAAGGAAAATGCTGAAAGTGATAAAATCACTACGAAAAAAATAAAATCAGTAAAAGCATCATTGTCGGTAACCTCTCAAAAAGCAACGCCACCGATAGCTCCTCAATCAGTTGCTAAACAAAGTTTCGTCACCCTTGATTCTCTAAAACCTCCACCACCACCTCCAAAAATTACTATGGGTACTGGAAGTAATTCTGGGCCGGCAAGAAGGGAAATAATATCTGAATTAAAGGATATGTTTGTAAAACGTGGATTGGTTAGCCGGTAATAATTGAATTGTTTTAAAAATGTAAGATTCATGCTTAACTTTTAAAACAACAAGTTTATTTAATGTTTTAGGTAAATATTATTAGGAATAGTAAAAAAATGATTAAAAAAGAATATATTTACACTTTCATATCTTAACGAATTCAATAAAATATGGATAATTTTGCAAATCTTTAATTTTTTAGATTAACAATAAGGTGAAGAATTATTTCTAAAGACGAGAAAGAGACTAAAGTTAAGAAGGATTATTATTCTGGGAAAAAACGAATCTCTGTTTACATTACAGAAGAAACAGAAAAAGAATGGATAGAATTCATTAAAAAAAGTGATATTTCATCGCTCTCCAAATTAGTCAGAGAAGGAATTAAATATTATATCGACGAAAAAGCCAGTTTACTCGCTCTAGATTTATCTGCTTTCACACATGCCTTAAAAGAAAGACTCACAACGATCAAAGGAAATCTCCAATTAATCGTAGAAAAATATCAAAAGGATTTAAACAGCGATATTTTATCCATTATTACAAACTTATTAGATGAGATTAAACAATTTGAAAATAGATTTATATTAAAATTAGAAAAACCAGATGCGAGAATTGCTCAATACGACATTCTATTGATTGAAGATGATTTATCTACAATAGAATTGGTTACTAATTATTTTGAAGCTAAAGGCTATACTTGCAAAGGAGTAATTACAGGTTTAAAAGGTATCGAAGAATTAAATTATAACCTTCCAAAATTAATTTTGTTAGATATATTTTTGCCTGATGTAAGTGGGTTTGAAATTTGTAAAAAAGTAAAATCTCATGAAAAACTCAAAAAGATTCCAGTTATTTATTTAACAGCTGTTCCAGATCATAAAGTAAAAGAAAAAATCCAAGAAACAAGAGCTGAGGGATATATATTAAAACCTTTTGACCTATCAGATTTTGAAATTGTGTTTAAATATTTATAATTCTCTTTCTGTCGCAATTTAATGCTTTCTGACTATCATCTAATTTGTAACAATGGGAAGGGAAAAGTAAAAGGTAGTTCCTTTACTTCTTCCTTTAGATTCCACCCAGATTTTACCTCCATGTAAATTCATTATCTCTTTTGAGAGATATAACCCCATACCCATACCTTCAGAGACGATATCCCAACCCCTTCCATATCTTTCAATCTTTCCAAATGGTTTAAACAACTGCTTTTTTTCTATATCATCAAACCCTATTCCATTATCTTTTACAGAAACTATTATCGAGCCTTCATTAACAATAGATTGAATCCATATCTTTCCGCCTTTAGGTGTATAATTAATTGCGTTTAATAGCAAATTTGTAATTACAGAATATATTTTTTCTTTATCTACGCTCGAAATTAATTGATCATGTGTGTCTAGGTTAATCGCGTGATCCCTTAAGTTAATTAGGCCTTGCATTTCTTCTAAACCTGTTTTGATCAAATCAGATAAATTTTCTTGATGTAACTTTAATTTAGCTAAAGCTAGATCTAATTGTGAACTTTCTATGAAAGAATTTACTAACTCTTTTAATCGATCGCTTCCATCTTTAATTTTTTTCAGTTTTTCTTAAGAAAAGGATATCTGTATTTACAATTTATATTCTTCAGATATATAAATTTAAAAAAGAATTGATATCTACAGGTAATTAATCAAAATTTTAACGAAAAATCTGAGTTAAACATTCAACAGTTTGCTTTTCGTCCTTAGCTAAGTAGTTTTGTTTAAAGATAGATGCGAAAAACGCGCGGTCTTTTGGGTTGAAATATTTATATCCAAACTTATTCCACGCCGCCTCTTTGTTTAAGGGTGCAAATAAAGCGATTTGATCTTTTACCAATTGAGTTAGCATGATTGGAACTTCTTCTTTAGTAGTCGGTGTGAAAGCGTTCAATAAAATGTCGTCGTTAAAGTTATCCCATGTATCTTTGAATTGTATACAGAATCTTTTAATGTCGACCTTGTTTTCTACGATTAATTTTGCCAAAGCTTTTATAGCGATTTCATAAGAAGTAGGTTTACTGTTTGATGGTTTTGAAATAAATGTACACGGTAAACTACTTCCGTTAGTTTTATTTTGAGTTAAGTTATACTCAGGAAGAATTTTTATCTGGTTTAACCCCATGATATTTCTAACATCTTTAATAGTTCCACCTGTGTCAAAAAACCGTTTATTTATAATGTATATCAGAAGCTTTTGAGCGTGAACATCTCCAAAGTAAGGGTAATCTGAGGCGTATAGAAGGTATTCGGACCAATCTCGATTATCTACTTTTATTTTATTATTTGCCTTAAACCATTTTCGAAAATCTTCTAAAAAGTTCCCAGCCCCCTCTCCATGAAGCATTGATAAATCGCCATAAGTATTCGGTTGAACGATCGCATTATAGACTTCGTAATCGCCAATATTTCCTTGAGCGAAATGTGCGATTATAACCTTGAAATGAGGTAATAACTCTGGATAATTTTGAGCTAACGTTGTTCTAGTTGTTCTAATTAATTCGGCGATGTCCAATATTGAGCCTCTTCCGCGAGTGTCGAATAACACGGGCATGGAATGACTTGCGGCTTCAATTAAAACCTTAAGTGGTTTGCCCGTTTTAATATCATCGATCCATCTTTCTGATCGAGGATGTAATTTTAGACCCCGGAGACCTAATACTTCTCGAGCGTAGGTTACCTCCTTAATCGCCTTTTCTCCTTCCATAGGATCGCAGCGAGCGTATCCAATTAGTTTCATAGAAAATGGGAAGCGTGTAGTAAATCTGGAAATGTTAATGTTGCTAGCTCGATATAAAGCTTCTGGATGCTTATCTCTAAAAACATCTTGAAAAGGAAAAACAACGCCTTGATCGATGAAAGAATAAAATTTTGACTTTTCTTTTAAATCAGAATACCTTTTTCCCAACGCTTCTAACTCAACATACAATTTATCTGTAAAAGGATAAGGATTGAACGACCAAGCAATTTTAGTCGATTTCCC
>Ga0114922_10001243_pt1 | contig 24350 bp, 15 predicted proteins | sample AartaG_FD_100975 | JGI IMG/M metagenome (GOLD analysis project Ga0114922, IMG submission 100975) | Deep subsurface microbial communities from Aarhus Bay to uncover new lineages of life (NeLLi) - Aarhus_00045 metaG | ecosystem: Environmental > Aquatic > Marine > Oceanic > Sediment | place... | reverse complement strand
TTCTCGAGCGCGTTCCCGGGATGTAACGCGCAGTTGGAGACGTAACACGGGTTTTTGATCTGCATTCGTAGTGCTCGCTTCAATTCCTGCCGAACCCGGTCCACACGACTTTGCGCTGTAGTGCTAAGAACGAACGCCGCGTCCTTTTTCTGGGCGATTCGGTCGCGTTCGGCTGGGGTGTGGCGGTCGAGGAGTGTTTCGTCTGGCGGCTGCCGCCATGCGCCGCGCGGCTGGGCGGCGATAAGAGACTCACCGTCATAAACTGCTCGATTTCCGGCTATTCGCCGTGGCAGGAGTATGACCTTCTCCAATCTGAAGGCCTGAGATACCAGCCCGACCTGGTAGTCCTGGTGTTTTGCCTCAACGACGTGGTCGAGAAGTTCCAACTCAGGCAGTTCGGAGGCTCGGATCGGGGCAAGGCTCCACCGGGGGCCGCGGCATTGGAGTGGTCGGGCCTGTTTCGGACGTTTCGGTCATGGTCAACCGGTATGGGCGGATCGGCAGACGTCGACGAAGCGAGGCGTAGGGAGACATATTCCGTGCGGCGGCTCACCCAGGAGCCTGATGCGCCGGAAATCCGGCGGGCGTGGCGAATCACGCTGGAGAATCTCGGCAAAATCGTCACCCTGGCGCGCGAACACCGCGTTCCCCTGGCGATCGTCTGCTTTCCATACCCGGAGCAGCTCCTGCCTGAAGCGTCGCAGGCTCCACCGCCGCAACGGCAAATCGCGGCATTCGCACACCAGGCCGACGTGCCCTTTCTTGACCTGCTGCCCGTCTTCAGGGCGTACTGCCTGGAAAACGGGTTGGCTGGACCGGAGTTGTTCCTTGACCATAACCATCCGACACCACAAGGCCATCAGTTGACAACGGAGTCGATTCATGCCTTTCTGGCCTCGAACGGTTGGCTCTAAGAGGGTGTATGAGAAGCGGGACGAGAAACCGAGCCGCGACCGTGAGGGAGCGGTTTTCCGCGGAGGATACCGCACCGCTTCCTTACGGGCGTGGCTCGGATAAGACTTCTCATACACCCTCTAAGAACCTTGGGGGTTGGTGGTGGATTCCTCGCGGCACGGGCGAAGGTTGACGGCGTGTCTGACGGTGGCTGCGGTTTATTTGCTCATCGTCGTTGCGCTGGTTCTGGTCCGCCTGGAAGTTCACCGGTGGGGCATAATTCTGTCGAACCATCAGTTGCGCGCGCTGTCGGCCGCTGCGATCTTACACGCGGCGGGAGCGGTGGTGCTGGGTGGCCTGTTGTTTTCCCTACGCTACCGCAAATCCGGGCATGTGCCGGAGCTATGGAGCAAAGCGGCCCTGGCGGGGTTGCCGTTTTTGGTCCTGGTATCGCTCGATCGAATCTGTGCCGCGGCGTACCCGCCGCTTCACAACACCACGCCGCTGTTCGTGGCCCACCCACAACGGATGTGGGCCCATCAACCGTTTTTCGAGGGGCCGTTCAAGGGGGCGCACATCCGTATCAACAGCCACGGCCACCGCGGACCCGAAGTTGCGGTGGAGAAATCTCCCGGTGAGCGGCGCATTTTTCTCCTCGGGGATTCGATCGTCTTCGGGTGGGGGGTTGCCGCTGAGGAGTGTCTCGTGTCGTTGCTTCCGTTGCTGGCGGCGCGGGGGAGCGATGCACCCCCGCTTAGCGTCATTAACTCGGGCGTGGTCGGGTATTCGCCATGGCAGGAGTACGATGTGCTGAGGTCTGAAGCCCGCAAGTGGAACCCCGATGTGGTGATCCAGGTGTTCTGTCTCAACGACGTGGTTGAGAAGTTTGACTTGGCGCGTTTCGGAGGCCTCTCGCGCGGATATGCGTCCAACCTGCCGTCCCGGCTGGGGTGGTCAGGCCTGTACCGCATGGCTCGGGCGAATCTTGCCACCCTCAGCCCCGCGGATGTAGCCGCCCGCAAGCGGCGCGAGAAAACCTACGCGGTCCGCCGAATGCTCAACGAGCCGGAGGCGCCGGAAATCCAGGAAGCCTGGCGGATTACGCTCGAGAACATGGCCAAAATCCAGACGCTCGCCCGTCGTGAGGGACTTCCCCTGGCGATCGTTTGTTTTCCCTACGCTGAACAACTCACCCCGAACGGAATATATCCGACCGGCCCGCAGGAGCGACTCGCGGAATTCGCGGCTCACCACAACACGCCGTTTCTCGACCTGTCGCCTGTTTTTCAACGGTACTACGACGAGAACGGCCAGGATCGGGCGGTTCTGTTCATAGACGGCCTGCATCTGTCGCCTGAGGGACATCGGCTGGCGGCTGAGGCCATCCACGCGTTTCTTGTGCGCCAGGGGTGGTTGGAGTGAAACGCCGGACTGCGGATTGTGGATTGCGGATTGTGGATTGCAAACCACCGGCACGGCTTGTGTGGTCCGCTTTCCACAATCGCGAATCCGAGATGGTATGCGGCGATTCCCGGGGAGCATCTGTTGTCGCCCTACTGCCCGGCAGGACGCCAGATCGTCAGCGCCGACGGTGGGCCTGTGCTGCGAATGGTGTGCGTTCCTTCATCGAGCCGGGCGGAGTCGATCGCAGTATTCCCGTCGATGATGGTGGTCGATTCCGGATTGTCGCGCTTTAGCAGATAATCACCGGCTACAATCACATCGAACCGTGCGCCCTCGTCCTCCAGTGCATCCGCCTGGAAGGTCCGGCCTGGCAGGTAGCTCCAATCCCACTGACCGGCGTGGATGAAGTGTGTTTCGATGAAGGCCCAGTCCTCCGGCGGGATGCGCTCGCTTCGCGAATCGCGAAAAACGAGGGTGCACCGGTTTTCCCGAAGCTCCCGGCGAATGCCGGGCGATATGTGCCCCATTCGGTACCGCGCGAGCACTCCCTGCACGAGCACGGGCCGAAACAAGGCGTGCCGGCGAAACGTGGCCAGCGAGCGACCGTCGAAGACCACATCGTTCGGCGAGGTTCGCTCGTGTATCAGGTCCATCAGCTCGAGTTGGGCGGCAAGGTAAGTTCGTTCGTCACCACGGCGCGCCTGAATCCGCCATAAAGGATGAACCGCTCCGAGCCACACACAAGCCAGGACCGCAAGCCACCCGACAGCTCGGGAGGACGGGGCCGAGGTCGCGCGTGCCGCCAAGTCGGAGGCGCGGGCGGTCAGATAGCCTGCAAGAATGGCCGCCAGCGGCAGGAACATGGTGGCGGATTGGACGTAAGGCGCGGGCATCACGAAGAAGTAGATCAGGCCAAGCCCGACAGCCGGGACGACCACAAGGACTGACGGCCGGCGCAGCGATCGAGCGGAAGCGCAGTCCAGACAAACCAACGCGACGCCGGCCAGCGACACGATGAGCAAGCCCAGCCCGCCGGCTTCGTGAAACGTGCACCACGGATTGAATCGATCCGGCAGCGTGATGTTCTGTAGCACGGTGAACTGCAGCGCCGCCCCCAGCGCGCCGTTCGATGCTTCAAACGCGACCCAGATCGCCGGGGGGATGGCCAGACCGAGCACCAGAGTGCACAAGCGTGTGATCCATCGTCGCAGCCACGGTGACGCCCGGCGAAATGTCAGCCCGGCGTATAGGGGAAGCGCTAAGGCGATCACGATGACGGCCTTGGTGCTGAAGATCAACGCCGACCCGAATGCCAACCCCGCGCCAAAGGTGATCGCCATGTACAGCCAGCCCCCCTCCCGTCCCTTTCGGGCAATAGGGTCGGCGGTGCAGGAGCCGGGGTCCCCCGGTGTGCGAGTGGGTGGGCGGGCCGACCTCATGGCACAGGCCAACATCCCCAGCCCCAGCACGATCAGCGCCGCCAGGATGCCGTCCGGGCGAATCTCCACCGACTTGAGCAGGAACAACTCACTGCATGCCAGCCACATCACGCCCAGTGCCGCGGTCCGTTTGTCAAAAGCGGCGCTGCCCAGCAGGAAAGTAGCCGCAAAGGCCGCCAAACCTACAAAGAACATGACGGTACGACACACAGCCACAGACGCCGACGATGGGCCAACGCGGCTTATGATCGGGGCGAGAATATAGTGGAGGGCGGGCGGGTGGTTGTCCCAGAAGTCGCGGTAGGGAACCATTCCCTCGGTGATGCACCAGGCAAAATGCACGTGCTGAAGCTCGTCATCGTCGAGCGACTTCTCGTGGACGAATTGCCAGCGCACGGCGATGCCCGCCACCACAACAATCGCGACCATCACCCATCCCCTGTGGCACCGGCGACTCGCCGGTGAAGTGTCGTATGGATCGAACTCCAGCTCCGGCAACACCGCTTTGAGCCTCCGGGTGATCGGTCACGCATACCCTCGAGCCGACGGCGAGCGTGCGCCGCCGGGATCCAATCGCGCGGGCTGTCTCACTCCGTACAAAAAGCCACTCCCGGTTGCGCGAGAGCGGCCCTACAGTTGTGGGACCCCTGTGGAACCGGCTTTCCAGCCGGTCAAACAGAAGGCGGGGTGATGCCCGTCCTCGACGGGCCTTTTCACCGCACCACCGGTTCAGTTCGTTTGCCGAGTGCTGCCCAACTCGTCCCCATGCTGGAAGGCAACACCGGACCCTCGCGGAGTTATTCAATCGTCGCGTGAGGCCCGGGTCGGCGGCGGGGCAATGGAATCAACTGACCATTTCTTTGAGCGCCTTCAGCGGCGTCGCCTTGACGACGCGGCGCGCGGGCTTGGCCTTGAACATCATCGGCTCACCCGTGAACGGGTTGATCCCTTTGCGCGCCTTGGTTGCGGGCTTTCGCACGACGCGAACCTTGATCAAGCCCGGTATCGTAAACGCGCCGGGACCTTTGGTGCCAAGGTCCTTCTTGATCATGGTGTTCATTTCGTCGAACATGGCCACGATCTGCTTGCGGGTCACGCCGCCGGCATCAGCCATCTCCCCCATGATCTCCGTCTTGGTGCGAGCCTTTTTGGCTGCCGTCTTCTTTGCCGTTTTCTTGGCCATCTGCGATTCCTTTCTTGAGTTTTGCGCCTTTTTCTGGCGCTGCCTATCGTGCGATAAATTCAGTCATCGTCGCCTGGCGGCGACTTGTTTTCCGATTCCGGTTAAGTGTCTATCCTAAGATCGTGGGACGGGTTTTCTAACCTGTCATTTGACCGGCTGGAGAGCCGGTCCCACAGGGGTCCCACAGAGGTCCCCCAGTGGTTTTGAGATAGGTTCCAACGCGTTTTCGGGCCGTGCGATCGACTTTGACCGCGTTTTATAAGGGTTTTTCCGGCCGGGTCCAGCGTTTTTCCCAGAATATCCCGGTGTTTTCTATCGATCATCGGCACGGCAGGTGCTGTTTTCCCAGAAAAAACAGGGAGATTGTACGATTTCGCCGCGCTCGCCCCCGGCATCTTGCCGGATCAACACGCCACTAGGTCGGGTCAACAGAGCCGACATTGGTTGGCTGTCATGGTTGGCGGACGTCTCGCTTTGCGCGGTATCGAATGTACAGGGCAGCCAGCGTGACCACGCAGAATGCAGAATGTCGAGCGCTGAATGCTGAATGTCGAATGCTGAATGCTGAAATCCCAGAGTCGGTCCCGCCCTCCATTCTTCATTCAGCATTCATCCTTCATCCTTCCGCGCCTTCCGTCCCCCACCCTTCACCTGGGGCGAAGGATGAGGCACCCGCACAGGCATGTTGCCTGTGGATTCTGGTCGGCTTCCTCCGTCGCCGGCTCACGCTCGCTCCGTCATCCCCAGGCTGCTGAACGCGCACGGATTTCCCATGTCGTTCCGAACGTCACCCACGAGGGGTGACGCTACATGGATCATTACGTCACCCACCAGGGGTGACGCTACACGGATCATTCTGGTTTGGTGTTGTTTCCGCGTGATCTGTGGCGGCGGGCGGCGTGTGAGGTGACCATAAGACATGCGGTCAGAGCCGGGTGCGGCATCGCTTCCGTCAGACGGGCGGCGGTATTGCCCCGGTCAGTGCTTGTGTTGTTCGGTGTTGTTGTCGTTTTGGCGGGCACGGTCTTTCTCCCGGTGGGCCGTTGCCGTCCGCTCGGTACTTGCGGAACTGATCCATCCACGGCAAGGCGCACGCTGTATACATCGTCCTAACGTGGCCGTAAGTTAAAAAGCTACGATACAGGAGGCGCGAAACCAAGAATCGGCTTCGACGGCCACGGCGCGATTCAACGACGGTCGACGGATCGCACCGCGCCGTATCAACACTCGATCACCGCCTCTAACGGGCCGGTATGTGAACTCGTCGCGTCTTGGCGTTGACATTACCGGCCTGTCGCACGGCTTCTAATCGCTCTGGCAGCACTGGCAAACGGTGTGAGGTATGGCCCTGGCATCGGGTCAGCTCGCGGGCCGGCGGCCTGCCCGATAACTCCAGCGATGAACATCTTTATCCGATAATTCGTTGAACGGTGCCCGCGTATCGACGCCTTGTATCGCTGGCTGGGCTTCCTCGATGTCGGGCGCTAGTGCTTCGTCGCAGGTGATCTGATGGACAGGATTCGCCCTTGTCGTAGAAAACAGGGTGCCATGGCCAAGCGCAGCGCGGCCATGCTCTTCGCACTGGACCAGGACATGCCCGCGCTTCGCTTGGGCATGGCACCCAATCGGATTGTCATCCTATCCGTCAATTCAGACACGACGAAGCACTAGTCTGTTGATTTCGGCGTTGAATACTGCCGCCCGCCGCCGGCGGTCCGGCATCGTGAGGTGGGACCCATGTACTGCAGCTTTTTCGGACTTCGGCGTCGCCCCTTTGACGACCACCCTGACCCCGACTTCTTCCATCCCACCTCGAAGCACGAAGAGGTGTTGGCCGCGATGGAATATGATGTTCACCACGGCAGCGGCGTGACGATGGTGCTTGGCGAAGCCGGCACGGGCAAGACGCTCTTGATTCGCGCGTTGCAGCGTCGTTTCGACAAAGGTCAAACGGTCGCGGTGCTGACTTGTCCGATCGGGAGCGGGTTTGATTTTCTTGGCACCATAGCCCAGCAGTTCGGAATCAAGAAGCCCTCCTCCAGCCGCTCGTCGCAACTGGTCGCGCGGATTCGCCGTGGATTGCAAAAAAGAGCAAGCTCCGAGCATCCGGCGGTGCTTCTGGTTGATCAGGCCGAGCAACTGGGCCACAGGGGAATGAGAAACCTAGCCGCGCTGAGTGAGCTGGACAACCGGCAGGATAGACTTCTTCAGATATTCATCGTTGGCCAGCCCCGGCTCAAGAGTTTGCTGGACCGGCCTGAACTGGAATCCATACGGCAACGGGCCGTTGATGTGCGTACCGTTTCGACCCTCACGCCGTCGGATACAAGGGAGTACATCAGAAGTCGCCTGAAGGCGGGCGGGGCTGACGACGTGGACTTCTTCGAAGACGAGGCAGCCCGTCTTGTCCATGAGGCGTCGGGAGGCATCCCGCGGATCATCAATCGCGTTTGCGATGGGGCCTTGGTTTCCGCCTACGGGGCAGGTTGTCGTCAGGTGACACCGGCGATCATACGCGAGGTCGCCGCCGGGATCCTGGAGAACAAGAGCACCGGCGCCGATGTCAGCACGGAGACGCCCGAAGACAAGGATCATGCCACAGCCGGGGAATCACTGGCGGGTCGCCGGTGCCACAGTGATCCACCCAGGGAACCCGCGCCTGTTTGCGAGCCGGTTACGCAGCCGCCCACTTGTGGGACCGGCCCCCAGGCCGGTCAATCTGAGGGATCGGAATGGGAAAGAGGTTATGACATTGCCTCAAACGCGGCGTCTCCGACCGTCTTTGCCGGTGCGAGTGCGCCGACGTCTGATCTGGTCGACGTTGATTGGGAGCTGCGCGACCGAAGCGAAGCACTGATGCGCTCCGTCGAAGGGTCGATCGGACGCGGCATCGCGCACCTCCAGCGCCAGGAATCGGTCTCCACGTCCATCGAGGCGCTCACGGGCAACGCCGAAGCGCTCCTCGAGCGTATGGAACGAACCATCCATCGAGCTGAGCACCTGGAAGCTGCGCGTGCCCGACGTGAAGCCGCCCGCGACGACGGCGAACAGCGCATCGACGAAAAACTAAGGCGTGCCGAGGAGCTATCGGAGAAGTTCTCCCGCGCGATGGAACGCATGGATGAGATGATTCGCCAGGCCGATGCCCGCGTCGAATCGAGCGTTCGCCAATACGACGAACAAATCTCCTCACTGGAGGATCGCTTGAGCACTCCCGTTGCGGAATCCGAGCACATCGCCGAGCGTCTCGAACAGATGGACCAGGCGGTTCGGAGCGCGCGAGACATCGAAGAACGACTGGCCGCTTTCGGTGAGCGTCTCCTTGAGTCCGGAGAAAACGCACAGGAGAAGATATCAGTTCTGATGAAGGAGCTGACCAGCGGCGAAGAGGTGCTGGTACGCTTAGAAACGACCAATCGCCAGGCCGACGAAGCAGCCGACCGGTGCGGTGCGACGGTCATGGCGCATTCTAAGGCGGCTGAGGAAACCATCACACGATGCGACGAGTCGGCTGCGCAGCTAAGTACCGACACGGAAACAGCCCTGCGCCGTGCAGATGAGATCAAGCAACGCTTTGCGGAGGACTCGACCCGGCACAAAGTCTTAAGCGGCAAGTATGAGCGCCTGACCGAGCAGGTTGACAGCCTCGTTACAAAGACGGACACGTTGCCCGATTCCATCGCAGCGGCTGAATCGAGAATCGACGAGTTGACCGCTCGTTGCGACGCCACGATCGAGTCCCACACCCAGGCCGTTGATCAAACCGCGCACGCGTGCGAGCAATCGATTGCCAAGCTGGGCGCCGCCGCCAACGAAGCACTTGGCACTAGCGCCGAGGTGGAGCGGCGTCTTGCCGATCTCGGCGAACGGCAGGCGGCAGTGACGGAGGAGCTTAGCCGGGACAAGGAGTCGATCGACGCGACACAAAGCAATCTAAGAAGACTGACCGAGGCCGTTGATCAAGTCGAATCCAAGGTGGAAGAACTCGATTTGGGCGCTGCCCAGACGACGGCACAGCTCGATGATCTTGTCAAGTCCGTCGAATGGAAGGTCACCGACTTCCAATCACGCGCTCAGGAGGTCGTCTCGGATGTGGCGACTTCCGTTAAGCGCGGTGAAAGCCACGTGGCCCAGGTGCGCGAGGCGGTCGGTCAGGCCCAGAACGTTCATGATACGGTCGCGAACTGCCTGATCAACATCGGTTCGGCCTGCGAGCGGGTCGACGCCGCCAAGGAGGAGATTGCAACGCTCAGCGGGTCCCTGAGTCAAGTCAGCCAGTCCCAGAGCCGGTGCGACGAGATGGCCGAGCGCTTCGGGACGATGCTGGCTGAATCGCAGGGCTTGGAGACGCTGTTGGCTCGCGTGGAACAGGCGAAGCGGTTCGCGCGCGAAGTCAAGGCCATTGTCGATGGTCTGGCGGAGACACGCGACGATGCGAACGTGGCGCAAGCAGCCCTGAGCGAGCGAATTGCAGAAGCCCAACAGCGTGGGGAGCACATCTGCCGCAGACTCTGTGACGCAACAACCGAGGCTTCGGAAGGACTGCACCAGGCCGAGAAGATCGGGCCGACGATCGATGAGGCCAAGCAGCTCCATGAAATGATGTCGATCGACCTGAACCAGGCAGGCCAGAAGATTGAAACGCTCGGGTCGCATGTGGCCGCCGCATCGGATGTTGTCCGCACGCTGGCGGACGCTACCCGCCAGGGCCACGATATTGTCGAGCGCGTTACGGTTACCTGCGAAAGAGTCGATCAGGCGGAGAATCTGGCAGAGCGCATCACCGGGGCGGGCGAGTACTGCGACCGTCTGACCGATCTTCTGGCAGCGGCACGGAAGGACTTCGAGCAATTCGAGGCGCTGCGCGACGCGGCCACGACTGAGCGCGACGAGGCGTCCCGGCGTCTGGAGGAAGATTCCTCCGCCGCGCGCAAGTACGGCAAGCAATTCATGCGTCTGCTTAGCACCATTCAGGAAGTAAGCGAGAAGGCGCAGTCGCAGTGCACCGAACTGACACGACTGACTCAAGCAGGTGAACCGCTGGTAGACAGGTTTGAAACCACCACGACCGTGGCGGAAGAAAAGTCGTCAGCTCTACGGGCGCAATTGGAGGCAGCCGAGAAGACCTCGATGCAGCACCAGGACGTCGTCCGGCGGCTTGAGGAGAATGCCTCCGCTGCCCACGAAGTCGGCGAACAGGTCGAACGGTTGGTTTCAACCGCTAAGAACGTCGGCACCGCGGCGGAGTCGCACTGCGGAAAGCTGGCCGAACTGACCGAAGCCTCGAAGCCGGTTCTCGACCGGCTCGAGAAATCCGTTGGCACTGCGGGACCCGCGTCGGTGGCGCTGAGGGAGCAAATCGAAGATGCCCGTAAGGCTCAACAGATTCACGACGAGCAAACGACCCGGTGTGAGGAAGCCACCCGGCAGACGAAACAGATCGTACAAACCGCGCAGAAAACGCAAAAGGACGTTGAACAGCTCGTTTCAGACATCGGGAAACTGAGCAACTCAGCACAAACCCGGGCCGAGCAACTGTTAGCAGCCGGCGAAACGACTGAGCCGCTGGCGCAAAGTCTCGACAAGACCATCGCCGATGCCGGGCAACTCGCAGGCAGGCTTGAGGTTAGGATTGACGAAGCCGCCGCCGGAACAGAGACCCTCCGGGCCCAGTGCGCCCGGGCGGTAGATGCCGGTGATAAGCTCAAGTCCGTGGTCAAGGTCCTGCGCGTGGCACGCACCGTCAACAAGGCCCTGTCCGATTCAGTTGAGCAGGCCAACAGCGCTCGCGAGAGTGCGGATCAGGCTGCTGAAGAAGCGATAAGCTGCACGGCCGCGCTGCGAGAGGAGCACGCCTCGGCCCGGCAGACACTCGAGACACAAGTCAAGACGCGCAAGGAAACCGAGTCAGCACACGAGCAGATCAGTCGCCTTTACACCGGGGGACGCGACCTGGTCAAGAACCTGCGCGAACTGCAGACATACAACGAAGGCATCATCGCTGAATTGGACCAGCGGCTCGAATCGGGATCGGGTCTGGTGGGACGAGCGGACGAGATCCTCCACAGGGTTGACCAACGTGACAACTCCATCCAGGCAGGCGAACGCATGCTCCGCGAGTTCGTTACCCAAGCTGAGGATCTGAGCGAGAGGCTCAAGAGCCTGCAGACGGGAGTGGGCGGCCTCGAACGGACCGTTTCCGACATCATGACCGAGCCGGCGACGATCATCGACGATGCCAAGACGCAAGCCACCCAACTGGAGGGCGTATGCCGCGCGGTGCGCAAGGTTTTCGCGGGCCTATCCAAGACCAGCCTCGAAGCCAATCAGAAAACCACCGAATTCGCCCAGATCAGCCACAACGCCGACGAGCGCATGCAACGGCTGCTTACAGAAACCGAGCTCGCGTGCGGCACGCTGCAGGAATGGGTCGAAGAAGCCATCCGGGCTCAGACCCGCCTTGCCAAGACCATAGGCCAGTCGCCGACCGTCGCAGATACGCATCCGGTTGAGAACCTGCAAAGCATAGCCCGATCACTTCGGCCCCTGGCGCCTTCAGGCGGTGTCGAATCCGGCGGCCTGACGATGCCGGCCAGGCCCAAGGCGGACCAACAACAGCCACAGGCCAAGACAATCACACCACCCACCCAGGCCGACGAAATCGCCAACCTGATCAACGACGCCAAACGAGCCGCCCACAAAGCCCCTCCGCCGTCGCCGCAGACGCAGCGCCAAGGCGCAGGCGTCTAAGGCACTTTAACAAAACAGGTGCGGGACAGGTTTTCTAACCTGTCATTTGGCGGGTGCTACACGTGGTGCCACAACCGGTGTCACAGGTATTGTCAAGGTCTGTTAGTCTTGCGGCGGCCAGAGGATGTAGTCGTCGGAATCTCCTTCGGCGGCATCGTCTCCCCAGCGGCGTGAATGGATACCGCCGTCGTCGATACCGTTTTCAGACAGCGAATAGATCGTCGGGCCGGTGTCGCCCAGGAGGTAGCCGAAGTCCGCTCCGGTAAACGGATCGGTTCGCATTCGCGCGCCGTGCTCCGGCGGCAGTTCATCCAGCGACTCGGGCCAGCGCCCGTTCCTCGCCTTGAACAAACGCACCGCGTAGGAAAGCTGGGTTGCCCGACAGATCGCCTCGTTGCGGGCCCGCAGCGTGTGCACGCGGCTTAGCGACGGCAGCAATACCTCGGTCATCGGCGTCCGGGAGACATACTTCTCTTGAACCGCTTCGAGATCGGCCGCCCGGACCAGCGGGTATCCAATCGGCATCAGTTCGGACAGCTCACGGTAGTGTTCGGTGAAGGCGTCGATGGAGTCCCACGCGTCCTGAGGTCCCATGTTGACGGCGCGATCGAGCGCTTCCTGCTCGTCGGTGCCCAACGACATGATCTCTTTGACACGTTCGGGGTTGACCCGGGGCGTGCCGTCCGCGGCGGCGGGCGAGAAGACGTACTGCATGACATCCATTTCCATGGCGTACTCGCCCTGAAGCCAGTGCGTCGAATCGTCAACGCCACGATCATGCTCGAGCAGCGTATCCAGGGCGGCCTCAAGCTCGTCCTCGTCGGCGAACACATGGTGAGCCAGGGCCCGGCGGGCATTGTTGTGGACCATGGCTTGTTCCGCGATGGCTACCAGATGTTCGATCAACGTTGCGCCCTGGTTGAGATGATCAGCGCCTCGGAGGATGGTTCGCCACGCGTCCGACATTTTCTGCGACGAGACGCGCCCGTTTTCGTCGGTTCGCCAAGCGTTGGCCATGATCACCTTGGCCATCCGGCGATGGTGACTGAGATGAGGCAGGATCAGGTCTATCAGAATCGGTCTGCCGCTGTCCACTTCAGCCGGTGCTTCGCCGTTAAACTGCACCGGCAGGGCGAAGCCTTCGTGCCGGGTTGCCTCGCGGAACTGCTCCCGCAACGTCGCGTATGCTTCGTTGGAGGCCTCCCACTCGGGGTGGGATTGCGGATCCCAGGGTGCGGGCGGGCCCTGGTGGTCCGGGTCGCAGAACATGTGCATCGGCTCAGGCCATTCCGGCGAAGAGTTCGACGGGTCGAACGGATTGGGGATGAACGAAGCATAGAACGGATAGGCGTTGTCCACCGGATTGCCCAGCAGACTGCGGTACCAATCGATGTAGTCCACATGCGTCTTGAAGTCCGGCACCGGGACGTGGATGACGGGCACCAGGCCGGGCCGATCATCTTGAGCTCCGGCAATTGACCCAGGCTGGTGACCACCGGCGACACGAGATGAATCCTCGCCCCCCGCCGCGAGGCTACCCAGCTCCGACGATGTGTCGCCCGCGGCGAGTTGGCCCGGCATCGCGACGTCGGCTTTGGCGTCATCGCCCAGGATATCGTCGCGAGTCTGTTCCGCCGAGACTTGGCGCTGATCGCGAATGCGCCGACCGGCCAACGCCAACTGCGTCGAACGGCGCGCGTCTTCATCCAGGTCGGCGGCGTAGAGCATCAAGAAACTTCCATCCTTGAGCCTCGCCACAGCCGGGTCCCGCCCGCCGGCGAGTCGCACGCCTGGCTCGATCGGCCAATCCTTGCCGTCCTGCGAAACCAGCGAGCGAATTCCTCGATCGTCCGACACATACGCCCGAAGTTTCTTCCCGGCGCGCGTCACGGCGCCGACAAACTCGGCGTGCGTGCGAACGGCCCGCACGAGTCGGTCAAAACGCCGGCCGTCACGCGACACGAAATGTCGAACGGCAAAGCCCTGTTCATCACCTGACGCGTTCCCGCGTGACGCGGAGTCGAGTGGAACCAGCGCCGTGTACAGATGAACTCGCTGATCGAAGACGACCACAGTCGGATGCACGTCGGCGGCGCCTGGAAACGCGGCACTAACGTGATCATCGAGCTTGTAATGGTCGCCGTCGCGGGTGATAGCCGAGCGGATCACCGTGGATACTCGCCGCTGCTCGTTTGACGCACCATTGTCCCCGGTGGTGTCCGTGACGACGTCCGTGACGAAATAGAGTCGGTAGTACCCGTCCGATAACGGAACGAGATCGCCGTGCCGGCCGCGCACCGGCCGGCCATCCTCGCCCGACAGTCGGATAGGTGCCGGGCGAGACCAGGATCGCCCTCCGTCCGTCGAGCGAGATTGGCACATCACCGCTGGGCTGTTCTTCGATGAGTTGGGCTTGTAGTCGAAAACGGCGATCAGATCGCCGTTGGGTAGCCGGGTAAGGTCCGGAGATGAAGCGTTTTGCAGCAGCACTTGGCCGGTTGGCGTGAACTTGAGCCCGTCCACCGAGCGAGCCAGCCGCAGGACGGTCGCGGGCCTCTTTTTCTCGGCGTCCGAGCGCGATGGTCGAGGAGAATCGTCGGCGCTTGTGTTCTGCCCGTACACGCCCGACGCGAGCAACATGCCGGCGGCGACCAGTATTACGTGTCCAAGAGGTTTCATCGGAAATGATCTCCGGTGTTCTCAGTTTCGCCCGACACCTCTATAGACGACCGACGGGCCGGTTTGTTAGCCCAGGTCATCCTGGTCGCCGCTCTGCAGTTCGTGCATGGTCAGCAGTGACAAAAGCCACGACACCAACGCTTCGGCCCCCTGATTGGAATTGACCGCGCCGTGCTCCAGACCGTCGTGACAACCTCTGGTTTTGAAATTGAGCAGCGCCAGCCCCTCGTCATTGTAGCCCAGATACCACTCGAAACAGCGTCGCTTTTCGGCCAACCATTTGCGGTTGTCCGTCACGCGGTGGGCCGCCTTGCAGGCGCCGATCAGGGCAGCCGGCTCCAGCGGTTGCTGATCGCACTTGGCGCGCTCGCCGCCGCGGTGGTGCCATCCTTTGCAGCCTATGACAGACAACCGCCCGTTGGGGGACTTCTGGATCTCAAGCAGCCAATCCAACACGCGAATGCCGCGCGCGATCATGGCTTCGTTGTCCAGACCGAACCCGGCGATAATCAGTGCCTGAGGCAACCGCCCGTTGTTATATGTCAACACGTCTTCGAACCATGGCCATTCATCGGTTTCGTGGTCGACAAACGCCTGGTTGAGTTTCCCCGCGAGCGTGGCAAGGTGCGTCCGAACCTTCGCATCATCCGGATGAGTCCTCAGATAGTAGTGCAATCCCAGGATGCTCAGGGCCCAGGCGCGCGGATAAGTGAGCGTCCTGATGCTCGTGACGGCGCGGCGGAAGAGGCTTTCGGCCAGCGACCTGATCGAGTCGTCCGGGGCGTGGGAGATCAGGTGGCCCAGCGACCAGATCACCCGCCCCTGGCAGTCGTCGCCGCCGCCGTCGTCGAGCCAGCGACGATCATACGACAAGAAATTGCGGAAACGCCCACCGGCCGAAGGTTGAGCGTAGTGAATGAACGAAAGATACGTGCGAAGCAGGGGCAGCACGCGCTCATCCTTGTACAGCGACCAGAACACACCGCACACGATCATGCCGCGGGCGTTGTCGTCTGTGCAGTAGCCGTGTCGTCGGTCAGGGACGCTGTGGTCCGCGTGCTGGAACAGACCCACGCTGTCAGTCATGGTCAAAAGGTGATCGAGCCGAACCTCCGGAAGCGACATGGTGACGGTGGGAACCCCGGCGACTTCCTCACGGCCCGGCACACGGACGTACTCGTGCCTTACGTGCTCGAAGACCTTGATGTACTCGCGCGCGACGCGCGGCCAAACCATTTGCCGGCCGTGCTCATAGGCTGCCCGGCGAAACGAATCTCGCCGCTGCTTGTTTCCGATCAGCTCACCCAAGGCCTGCGCCCACCCGTCCCGGTCGTCGTACTCGACCAGTATGCCTCGTCCGTCGGCCAGCAATTCTTCCGCGTAACGATAGGGCGTGGAAAGGACCGCACACCCAACAGCCAGGGCGTAGGTGAGCGTTCCGGAGGTAATCTGCTCTTTCCCGGGATAAGACGTAACGAAGATGTCAGCCGCCTGAAGATAGGCGCGCAAATCCTCATTCGCGACGTAACGATTGTGGAAGATCACGTTCTTTTTAATGCCCAAATCGATCACTCGACGCTCGAGCGACATGCGATACGACTCGCCGCTCTCCCGCCTAACCGCCGGGTGAGTCGCACCGAGAATGATGTAGGCCGCCTCCGGATGGTCCGGCACAACCTTCGCCAGCGCTTCGAGCATGCCCTCAACACCTTTGCCCGAACTGAGCAGTCCGAATGTCAGGATCGTCGGCCGCCCGCTCAAACCGAAGCGTTTCTTAAAGGGCTCGGTATCACCAAAAGGGACATCCGGCACGCCGTGGTGGATCAACCGAATCCGGTCGGCTGGGACGTCGTAAATATCAGTCAAGAGCTGCCTGGCCCGTTGTGCCATCACGACCACCGCACTGCTGCGCATACACAGGTCCGTGAGCACTCGCCGTTGCCCCGGTGTGGGCTCGCCGAGGATCGTGTGCAACGTAGAGACAACCGGTGTTCGAAGTCGATCGAGCAGCTCAAACAGATAGTCGCCGTCCTCTCCGCCGTACAGGCCGTACTCGTGCTGAACACTGACAACGTCGATGCGACCGGTGTTGATCACCTCGGCCGCGCTCCAGTAATCCTTCTTGCGATGCTGGCCGATTTGAACCGCCACCTCAGGTCCGTACATGTACTCATTTGGACGGTCATTCATCGCGACGACGTGCAGTCCGTCGGCGGACGCCAGAGGTCGATCAAGACCTTCTTCAGCGATGGCCGACGCCAGGTCGTGGGAAAATGTCGCAATGCCGCATTTTCGCGGCACGTACGACGAAATCATCGCGACACGGGGACTTCCGTTTGCACCCATTTTTCAACTTTCCTTTCCGGGACACCGGCTCGATACTTTCTCCATCGTCAAAACCGCCTTGTCCACGCACTGAGTGTACACAAATCCGCCCGCTCGCCAAGTGGGGCTTCGCGTGGTGAGCGTCACGATTCCGTGTAGGGCAAAGTTCCACTTTGCCCAGCGGCGTTGAACCAAGTGCCGGCTGGCAAAGAGAATCTTTGCCTTTCCACACCTGTGGGTAGGGCAAAGTTCCACTTTGCCCAGCGGTGTTGAGCCGTGTGGTCAGTGGGCAACGAAAACCTCCGCCCTCCCACGCACACGTTGATCGGAAATTCACCCGCGCCCGCGGAACCCCACCGACGCGCTTAAGCAGAGGCTCGATCGCGCGAAGACCCGAATATGGTTGATCGGCGCGTCCACGTCCGGAATTGTTCCAAAGGCACGGTGTGGGCGGGGTCGGACGGCGACCGTGCGGCGCAACCGAAGATTGCGCCTCGGCCAGGCGCCGTCACCACCGGCGCGCCGCCCTCCCCACACCAAGTGCTGCGTCAGCCTCCGAGGTCTGGACAACCCGCCATAGTTATCACCCTGTGGCTCGATAACCTATGACAAATCGCCCGGAGCGTCCCATATCCATAGATTTTTCCTTAGATGCGATCCTATAACATTGAATTGCGTTGACTTGCGTTGGACAATCCTGCTAGAGTCGTTGCAAGACCGTATCAGGTGTCACGCGCCGGTGAGATGCTGCGTGCCGACGGTGGGTGTTTGCGGCACCCGCCTATTTGTCTCGGTTTGGGGTCGGCATGTGTGGGGGGAATCTTAATCACGAGCGTCGTCGTGTCCTAACGGGGCGACGGACCAGACAAAGATGAAGGGGAGAGAGGAAATGAGAGAGAGAGCAAAGACACTTGTGCTGCTGGGAGCGGTGTTGGCGATCATGGCGACGCCCGCCGTCGCTGACATCGTCGAGCTCAAGATGCACAACGGTTACGGAAGTGGACCGGGCGGCGAGTTCCTGGTCGAACCGATTTCGGGATTCACGTTTGACCCCGACAGCTTGGGGCAGGATCCGCACGGGTGGTTCGAGACTTTCTGCGTAGAGAGACAGGAGTATATACACTTAAACACGAAGTACTACGCAGTGATCAATGAGGAGTCCGTCCACGGTGGAGGCGGGCCTAGCCCCGATCCTCTTGACACGAAGACGGCTTACCTCTATCAGACGTTCATTGACGGCGAGCTGAACGATTACGACTACGGGATAGGCGCGGCCCGTGTGGCGTCAGCCGACGCGCTTCAGGATATCATCTGGTTTATCGAAGATGAGGTCGTCTGGAATCCGGCGTGGACGTCGGGAACACGCCAACACACGTTCTATTACGATGCCGTGGCCAACGCGGGTCCAACCATCGGACTCGTCCGAGTCTTGAACCTCTACAAAGACGCAGGCCTGACGCAGCACGCGCAGGATCAACTGGTCACGGTACCGGCACCCGGGGCGGCCCTGCTGGGCATGATTGGCCTGGGTCTGGTAGGCCGGGCGAAACGCCGCTCCGGGTGAACGCAAGAGGGTGTTCCTACGAACACCCTGGACATTCACCGCCGAACGCGGCCGTCTTGCCTTTTTTCACTCGGATCGTCGACAGGAACCAGTGAAGATCCCCGGTGGTGCAGAAGGAGTCATTGACGATGAATGATGAGTACGTCCCCACCACCACGTCACCGCTGACGCAGCACTCGTCGTTGATCACAATCTCCCCGCTCGCGTAGACAGACCACTTCCCGCTACCGGAGACCTCGGTGTCCACCTGAAGCCTGCCCTGCCCGACGTACCATTGGGTGTTGACTGCGCTGCCGCCCTCCTTGGGATAGTCGGACAGGTAAAGGGTTTCTCCGGACGTGTCAGCATAGATCCAGATGTTGTTCGTCAGCCGGACTTCAATTCGCCCATACCCCCAGAGTGTCAAGTGATTCATATGGGGGCCGTTCCACAACGTCAGGTGGTCGTCCTCCCCCCCGGTGATGGTGCCCCCCTGCATCACGATATACCCGCGTCCTTCGGGTCCGCACCCGCCGCCGATCTCCACATCGGCCCCGGAGATGACCAGCTCACCGAGGTTTGTGCCCGCCGCGAGAATGTTTAGCTCGCCCCCGACGGTCGAGCTTTCGGTGATCGTCAGCGAGCGCCCGGCTCCGATGGTCAGCGTACCACATACCTGAAACGACTCGGCCACCGCGTCGGACCCGTCACTGTAGATCAGGCAGTCCTCCTCCTCCGGGATGACCGCCCGTTCCGTGTCTAACGGTGGGTGGTTGCGCGACCAATTCTCAGCCGTTTGCCAGTGGTTGTCTTGCTGCCCTTCCTCAAACTCATTGATAATCTGCCCCTGCGCGGGCGCGACCGCGCCGAGTATCCCTACCAAGACGGCCATCAAAAGAACAGGAAAAAGCTTCATCGTTCAAACTCCTAACAGTGCGGGGGAATCCCCCGCTGAATTTGTTGGCAAACACGTGCGTACGGGTCTGTTGCCCCCGTCACACGACACGGTTGCCTCGTTCCCTCCCTTCGTCGCTCCGTCCCTCCGTCGCCTCGTCGCTACTTTCCCGTAAACCCATTCTGAAACCGGGCAAAATCCGCAAGGTCCACGTCACCGTCATAATCGATGTCCAGGAACCGGCAGTCACAGAGGCGATCCACCGGACCCGGACCGGTCATGCAATCCGCAAAGAGCGCATAGTCGCTCAAGTCGATGTCTTCGTCGAACTCGGCGTCTCCGGTACGAACGCGTCGCAGGAACCGAACGCCACCAGACGAGTTTCCGAGCCCTTGCCGAAACCGCCAGGCCGCTTCCGTCCAGTCGTTGATGTTCCCGATGCCGTCGTCCAAAGGGTCCTCCGTAAGGCGGTGAAACGTCGGTTCCCCGTCTGAGATGTAGTACAACCATGCGTCGAAAGTCTCGGTCTCGCTATACCAGCGCCAGAAAAAGATATCACCAAATTCGTTTATCCTTGGTCCACCGCATGGACGACCACTGATCACCTTTCGGATTTCTCCGTTTTCCCAGAGGTAAATCTCGTGTTTCAACATCCACGCAACCTGTCCGCGGTTGTTGATCGCGTGATCCACATACTGCCCGGTGCCGTCCGTGAGTTGGGTCACTTTTCCGTCTGAATAGAGCATGATGTCACCGATCCACGGGGAAACACAAAAGTCTGCGTGCGACCAGACGATCCAGTCATCGGCGTTAATCTCGGGCGACTGATCGGTCCACTCGCTTCGGAAAATCCGGGTCGCGGACACCCCATCGTAGAACATGATGTCGTAGTGGACATTGCAGTCGATGGAACGGAACAGTTGCCAGGACATCTCCCCGAAACTGTTGATGCTCCCCGTACTACCGCTCCCGAGAATGCTTTGCTTGCCGTTACGCAGCATGACGATCTCAGCGCTCTCCGGAGTTCTCCGCATCGCTTGGTACCAGACAATGGTCCCTTCGTCATTGATATCCGGGAGGCCTACGCCCAGGCCCTTGTTGTGGTCCGTAAGCCGGGTGATCTTCCCGTTGTCGTACAGGTAGACCCTGGAATCCTCGAAGCGATCCTTGACGTAGACGATCTCCCCGCAGTTGTTGATGGCTGGACGGCTCGTTCTGGTGTCGGTGACCGCGAACTCGACGATCTCGAAGCCTTCGGGCAGATTGACTTGGCCCAAGGCCGGCCCGACCAACATCCAAGCCACACCAAGAATCGTAAACCTGCACTGCATGGCCAAACTCCCGAAACACAGATCCGAGGATGACGTTCACCCTACGCAATTAGCCCGATTTCCAAGCGAGCTTGCTCACGTCCATCATACCAAAATCGTGGATGATTTTTCTCCCCCGCGGGCGAATCCGTTTTGCATGGGGTTCCGCGGCCGCCTATTTGGTCCTGATGTCCGCACCTCCCACGGTCTGGGTCTCTGTGTCAGCATCCACGCCCCCGATAATGGTGACGGTGTCACACCACAGAATCACGCTGTCTCCGTCGAACGTCGGGCCCCCGATGTACGCCTCGTTGTTGGAAATGGTCAGGTCGTCGATCTCCACGTTGATCAGTTCGATCGTGTCATCCTTGGTGATAGTGGCGTCGTCGTTCGTGCTGCTGGGATAGCAGGGGTCGGTGCAGAAGAGCCCTGGGTCCCAGTTATCTCGATCCGACCAACTTTCACCGTCGCCCTCACCGGTCCAAACGTAGGTAATCCCCAGGGTGACGCCGGCCATGACACACAGCACTACCGCTGCCAGCTTTACGCATCTTGTTTCCATTTTGGCATGCCTCCAAAAAATGGTTGTTGTCGTTGTGCCTCCGCGTCACGCGCGCGGTCCGACACAACGCCTACCGCTATTAGTGGAGTCCTATAAGCTGATGGGCGGTGCAAATCGATTATAAAAAAGGGGAACCTTTGGAATGGGACTCACCGCGGGTTGTGCAACGGTCCCGGGAGTGCTCGCTTACGGTTGCACGCGCCGGACGCGCTACATGTTAGTCCGGCACGCACAAGGGGCGGCGTTACATCTAGCCAATGCGAATCTCGCAAAAGAGACTCGAACCGTCCACCTCCTCGATTCGTGGTTCGATCTCCAATGAGCGGCAAAGGCTTGCGAACTCGTCAGGCCCGACGGTAGCGGCTTGGAATCCGTCCTTGCAAATGATGACCCCGTCGCCGGTTTGCTCCCTATCGATCTCACCAATCAACCCGTGCCGTGCCTGCAACTCAAACCACTCGAGCCGAGCCTCCCAGAACCCTTCCGCATAGCTCGAGAACAGCACCAAACCGCCCGGCCTGGTCGCACGCACACTTTTGTCAATGAGATCCCGCCGGTCCACTTTGAAGGCCGAAATGCCGTTCTGAATACATACGACCACGTCGAACGCCGCGTCCGCAAAGCCTGGTGAAACGGCATCCATGGCCGCCAGATGACAATTGGAAAACCCGTTCAGCGCGCTGCTTGCAAGCTCCAGACTCGATAGCGAGGTGTCGATGCCCACGACTTCACCGGCCTTTGTCGCGAGCCGTTCCAGGATCCGACCATAGCCGCACCCCAATTCCAAGACGCGGCTGCAAGGAGGAATCTTACTTAAGACGTGTTGCACTTCCGCCTCGAGATATTGCCGCACGCGCGGCGGTGCTATCTCGTAGCAAGTCCTCAACCGCCGTGCTGAGAGTCTGTCCGCGTAATAGTCGATTGCGTCGGTCATTGTCAGCACCCGGTCAACTCGTCTTTTATACACGCAATCGCACCGACACGACCAGCTTCGGCGCTATGGGGCGGTTCGCCGCTGAAACTCGCGTTCGAGCAGGCTTGTGTGCTGAAAGACTCCGGAGCGAACGTTCTGGTGTGCTCCTGCCGGCCGGATCCGAGGATGCCGTCCGCCCCACCCCCAGCCCGAGCTCGGGCAACCGGTCAACGAAGTACGCTTGCTCTGGGCCTAGCCGTGCTTGACCTCGATTTTTCTCGGGCAGACAGACGCGGCCCGCGGCATGGTGACTGTCAACACGCCGTTGCACATCTCCGCTTCGACCTTGTCGGCGTCGATGTCCACCGGCAGTTGAACCACCCGGCTGAAGCTGCCGCAGAGGCGCTCGCGGCGATGGAAGTCCACGTTCTCTCGTTGTTCGTCCTGGATGGTCCCCTTGACGGCGAGTTGGTTGTCCAGCACGCTGACCTCGACGTCCTCCATCTTCATGCCCGGCAACTCGATGTCGGCGTAGATGTGGGTGTCATCCTCGCAGATGTTCATGGCCGGGAACGTCCGCCAGCGAAACTCTCTCAGCGAGGCAACGCCGGGGAGGTCTCCAAAGAAGTTGGCGAACAAGTCATCCATCTCACCGCGAAAACGCCTCAGCGGGTCTGAACTCTGAACTCTTCGTAGCAACATTTGTTGTTCCTCCTTTCGTTTGGTACTGCAGCGAAACGTTACACAACTGACACGACTTCTCGGAACTCCCAGTGGTTCCGCCATACGTTGGGGCAAGCATCGTGCCACGGAAGTAGGGCAGCGGGGGCCGACTGTAAGTCTCGCACACACAGTGGCTTACGGTATTGACCCGACGCCCGGTCCGGCTGATCGTGTCAACCTGGCAGCACCGCAATGGCAGGTGGCAGAGAAACGCAGGGCAAGCTACAATGCGTGTAGTCGAGAACCTGGGGACCGCAGAATGCGCAATGCCGGGTGAGAGCGCGCGTCCGACATTCATCATTTATCATTCTGCATTATCTTCGAGGGTTGGCGTATGACGTCGGCGGCCACGACTGTCATTTCCGATACGGGGCGTAGGTATCTTCACCTGCATCTAACCGATGAGGTCGGTCCGGTTCGGCTACGGAATCTGCTGAATCACTTCGGGACGCTCGACGCCGTTCTCCGCGCGTCAATGGCGGAGTTGGAGCGGGTCGAACAGATAGGCCCGCACACGGCTCGATCCATCTTCGCCAGCCGGGGCGAAGATCACGTTCAACGGGAGATCGACCGGGCTGAGCAGTCCGGCGTACGAATTGTGTGTCTTGAGGATCCGAGCTACCCGGCGTTGCTCAAGCGCGTACCGGACCCGCCGGCGTGTCTGTATATTCGAGGTTCGTTGGAACCGACGGACGCCGTGGCCGTGGCTATCGTAGGATCGAGACGTTGTTCCCATTACGGTCTCGAACAGGCGCGGCGGTTCGGCGAGGGGCTGGGACGGGCCGGGTTTACGGTCATTTCGGGTTTGGCACGCGGTATTGACAGCATCGCCCACAAGGCGTCGATCGATGCCGGCGGACGGACAATCGGCGTTTTGGGAAACGGTTTGGCCAGCGTGTATCCGCCCGAACACGAGTTGCTGGCGGATCAGGTAACCGGATGCGGTGCGCTGATGAGCGAGCTTGCAATGGATCAGGCTCCGGAAGGGAAGAACTTCCCACCGCGAAATCGGATCATCGCGGGAATGGCGCTGGGCGTGTTGGTGATCGAAGCCGGTTCGCGAAGCGGAGCCCTGATCACCGCACGATTGTCAGCCGACTACAATCGCGAAGTCTTCGCCCTTCCCGGCAGGGTCGATCAGCCGATGTACGCCGGCGGAACGAACGGGATGATTCGCGACGGCTGGGCCAGATTGGTCACTGGTGTCGATGATCTGCTCGACGATCTGGCCGATGTGGGCCGGATCATGCGAAGCGAGCTGGGCGCCGCTTCGGCCCGGGACGACGGCGAAACGCCTGACGGCGGGATCCCATCGCATCAGGGGCGGGCCGTGTCGTCGCCGGCCGACGCGACGGCTGTATCTCTTTCCGCCGACGAGCAGCGGGTTTATCAGGCAATCACCGCCGACCCGGTTGGATTGGAGCAAATCTGCAACGATGTGGGTCTTGCCCCCGGGCGCGTCACGTCGCTGCTGACCGGTCTTCAACTGAAAGGGGTGGTTCGCCAGTTGCCCGGCAACCACTACGCACGCAAACACCCGGCATAACCCCCCGTGCGGAAACCACAGGCAAGATGCCTGTGACACACCTGCTTTGTCAGAGTTTCTAAGAGGGTGTATGAGAAGTCTTATCCGAGCCGCGCCCGTAAGGAAGCGGTGCGGTATCCTCCGCGGAAAACCGCTCCCTCACGGTCGCGGCTCGGTTTCTCGTCCCGCTTCTCATACACCCTCT
>Ga0114922_10001242_pt1 | contig 24357 bp, 25 predicted proteins | sample AartaG_FD_100975 | JGI IMG/M metagenome (GOLD analysis project Ga0114922, IMG submission 100975) | Deep subsurface microbial communities from Aarhus Bay to uncover new lineages of life (NeLLi) - Aarhus_00045 metaG | ecosystem: Environmental > Aquatic > Marine > Oceanic > Sediment | place... | reverse complement strand
TCCGGAGGCATTGTCCAACTTCTGTCGCGCCCCTGGCCCAGACCGGGTTTGCTTTGCATCAGCATTTTCGATTCGCTGTCGCACCAGGGCGGGCAGGGCGGGCCGGGTTGTGAAGCGGGATAGCCTCTCGCGACGATGTCGCGCCAGGGCGGGCAGGGCGGGCCAGTTAATCCTGTCAAAAAAATGTCCTGTACTTAGAAAAAATGGGCAACGACCGAAAAGACCGGGAATCCGCTGTGGAGGCATACCATATATAGCTTCAAGCTGGATAAGAATACTATATGTAGAACATTTTTCACTTGACTTCTTTTTTCTTTCGGTGTAAAGAGCACGCCTACTTTATCTGTTTTATTAATCCGTAAACAGGATACGCTTTTTGGAACGTCTTGCTCTCTGGCTCCAACACGCATCGAACCCGCTCCATCTTTATTGCCGTCTGGTTAATATAGGTCTGAGCAGGCCCTTTTCTATGGCTCTGAGCCACAACTATGAGAGACTTGTGTACTCATGGCTCAAGCCCGTGACGACTTGTATGCACGGCATAGGCCGCTTTTTGAGTTAGTCGCGGTAGTCCTCCGCCCTCTTTTCCCTTGACTCAACCTCCATGGCGACTGAAGTTAGTTCGCTTCGCTCACAATTTCCAAACTTGCAACCACACCAATAAAGAGCTATAGAATGAATAGCTTGTAGAAATTCCAAGACGTTTAATTATCTAGCGCACTCCATGCCAACGACCAGGAAAAATCAGGGTTTCTTGTCTGCGGTTGAGACCGCTATCCGCCATTATCATATGCTCGATGAGGGAGACACCGTCCTGGTGGGCGTTTCAGGTGGACCGGACTCTGTGGCGCTCCTTCACAGTCTTGTGACCCTTGGGCCTAAGTGGTCTCTCCGATTGGTCATAGCACATCTGAACCACCAATTACGCGGAGCGACTGCAGATCAGGAGGCGACATTTGTCGGCAGGCTGTCCGCAAGTTTGGGTATTCCCTGTGAAATCGGTTCAAAAAACGTAGCAAAATATGGTGCCGAGCATCGACTATCCCTCCAGGAAGCAGCCAGGATTGTTCGGTATGCCTTCTATGATGAGGTGGCAGCCAAATATTCTGCCAGCAAGATTGCCCTTGGGCATCATGCGGATGACAATGCTGAATCAATCCTCATGCATTTGCTGCGAGGGACAGGCCCCCTGGGACTTATCGGGATCCCCCCTGTTCGTCAAGGACACATCATCCGACCCCTCATAGGCTTAACCAGGAAAGAGATACTGGCCTTCCTCGAACTGGGTGACTTTGAGTACATGAGAGACCGCTCCAACCTCGATACAAAATACCTACGGAACCGGATACGTCATGAACTGTTGCCCCACCTCAAGAAGCGCTACAACCCGAACACGGTTTGTGCCCTGAACCGACTTGCCTCCATTCTAAGAGATGAAGAGGATTTTTGGGACCTGGAGGTTAGGAGAACACTTCAGGATTTTGTATTGGACCAGACACCGGATCGCCTGTCCCTTTTGGCTCGCGGGCTCTCTGATCTGCACCCTGCGCTGTTGCGCCGTCTCGTACGCCATGCTGTCTCATCACTAAAAGGGGAGCTGAGACGACTGGACCATGTTCATGTCAAAGCAGTGGTGCGGCTCATCGTCGCGCCCTCACCTTCGGGACGTCTTGACCTGCCGCAGGGGGTTAGTGTAGTTCGTGACCGGGAAGAGGTCAGCTTTCTATTGGGTCTCCCTGAGGAAATTGTGGGGTTTGAATATGTCATACCACGGATGCGGACTACCTTTATCCGTGAGATAGGGATTTTTCTGAAACTCTCGGTGTGCGATGCCAGTGAAGTCTCTCACCCCAAGGACTATCCTCTGACCACAGCGCTATTTGACCTAACCGCGGTCCGTTTTCCGCTCAAGGTTAGAAACTTCAAGCACGGAGACCGATTCAGGCCTTTGGGGATGGCCGGCTCACAGAAGGTAAAGACCTTTTTCATCAACCACAAGGTTCCCCGCTCAAAGAGGCTGCGCTGCCCCATTCTCCTTAGTGGCGGGAGAATTATCTGGGTAGGGGGATACCGCATAGATGATTCGGCCAAGGTCACGGAGAAAACGAAAAAGGTCTTGAAAGCCGAACTCTTGCCGGCATGATTGATAAAGATTGAAATCCTGGTTTTAATGTATTATATTTAATAAAAATTGAAAGATTTTGGTGTTTGTTGTGTTAGAACCCAATAAACTCAACGAACTCAAGAAACTACCTATAGGCAGGGAGGTTATCCTTTCGTGAACCCTTTTTACAAGAATCTGGCCCTATGGCTGGTGATCAGTCTCATGATGATCTTACTCTTCAACGTGTTCAACCAGTCCAGGGTCCTGGACAGTGAGATCAGTTACACAGAATTCATGGCTCAAGTAGAAGAGGGCAACGTTGTTGGAGTCGTGATTCAGGGTCAAGAGATCTCTGGTACCCAGGTGGATGGTGCCCGTTTCAAGACCTTTGCCCCTCAGGATGCAGACTTGATTAAGCTCCTTAGAAGTCGTGGGGTGTCCATTAAAGCCAAGCCTCCTGCGGAATCCCCTTGGTATATGAATCTGCTGGTATCATGGTTTCCGATGATTTTGTTGATTGGCGTATGGATCTTCTTCATGCGTCAGATGCAGGCAGGGGGAGGCAAGGCCCTATCCTTCGGGAAAAGCAGAGCTCGGCTTCTGTCAGAAAAGTCTACACAGGTAACCTTTGATGATGTTGCAGGCATTGATGAAGCCAAGGAAGAGTTAGGTGAGATCATTGATTTCTTGAAAGACCCGAAGAAGTTTACCCGGTTGGGCGGAAGAATCCCAAAGGGTGTGCTTCTGATGGGCTCACCTGGAACTGGCAAGACGCTGTTGGCACGGGCAATTGCCGGAGAAGCCGGTGTTCCCTTTTTCAGCATTAGCGGTTCGGATTTCGTGGAAATGTTTGTGGGCGTTGGGGCCTCCCGTGTCAGGGATCTGTTTGTTCAGGGGAAAAAAAATGCGCCCTGCATTATCTTTATTGATGAACTTGACGCTGTGGGCCGACACAGGGGCGCTGGCCTTGGAGGAGGCCACGATGAAAGAGAGCAAACCCTGAACCAGCTCCTCGTGGAGATGGATGGATTTGAATCGAACGAGGGAGTCATTCTGATATCTGCCACAAATCGACCTGACATCTTAGATCCCGCCCTCATGCGACCCGGGCGTTTTGACCGCCAAGTCGTCGTGCCTGTACCCGATGTTAAGGGGCGGGAAGGAATCCTCAAGGTTCACAGCCGCAAGAGCCCTCTGGCCAACGACGTGGATTTATCAGTCCTTGCACGGGGCACACCCGGGTTCTCCGGGGCGGACCTTGAGAACATGGTCAATGAAGCCGCGCTTCTGGCAGCCCGCTTTGACAAAGAGCGTTTGGAAATGGCTGACTTTGAGGAGGCTAAGGACAAGGTGCTCATGGGAACGGCCCGCAAGAGCATGATCATCAGCGACCGGGAGAAAAGGAATACCGCCTATCATGAAGCAGGCCATACCTTGGTAGCCAAGATGATCCCGGGGACCGATCCAATCCACAAAGTGACCATCATCGCCAGAGGGCGTGCATTGGGGCTTACCCAACAACTACCCATAGATGAAAAGCACACCTATCCGAAACAATACCTCTTAGGCAACCTTGGCGTACTCATGGGTGGTCGGGCAGCCGAAGAGTTGGTTCTGGACGAGATGACCACCGGGGCCGCTAATGACATTGAGCGAGCTACGGAAACCGCGCGCAAAATGGTATGCCAGTGGGGCATGAGCGAGAAATTGGGGCCCCTTTCCTTTGGCCAGAAAGAAGAGCAGATATTTCTTGGAAGAGAGTTTGCTCAACATAAGGACTATAGCGAAGAGACGGCTGTGCTTATCGATCAGGAAATCAGGGGGTTCGTCACCCGGGCTTATGAAAAGGCCAAAAAGATCCTCCAGGAGAATATGGACGTCCTGCACGCACTGGCACAGGCCTTACTCGATAGAGAGACACTGGTGGAAACGGAAATAGATGCCATCATCGCGGGTGATGTCCCCAAGACCGCAGAGGCAAAGGAAGAAAGGACAGAATCTGGCGCACACACAGGGGATGAGACCACGGCACCCGGCAAGCTCCGGCCACTTCTTAGCTAGTTTCCATCCAGAAATGGCCCTTTTCCGCAATCTCGGCGTCAATCTGCTGGATCGCTTGTGCGACGTACCAAATGTACGCCTCCGCGCGATCCCTTGAGTTGACTCGGGGCCTCCGTGCCCCTTGCCCTTACGGGCAGCCTTGCGGCTGTCCAATTCCGCTGTCCTGCGGAATTGTCCTTGACCTTGCGAAAAATTGCTCATTTCTGAATTGGAAACTACGCTGTGTCCATCCGGAGTTGCCGGATGGACACTAGTTAAATCCTATCAATATGAATCTGCAAACCGTGTTTGAGCTTCGATGCGGCTCCTATTTGCTGACCTTGGGGCCTCGGACTCTAATAATGGGCATTTTGAATGTAACGCCCGATTCATTCTCAGACGGAGGTCTCTATTTCGACAAGGAGGATGCGCTAGCCCACGGGGAAGCCCTGGCGGCAGCCGGGGCGGATATCATTGACATAGGAGGGGAATCATCGCGCCCCTTTTCAGAGCCGGTGCCTGCAGATGAAGAGATTCGACGGGTGGTCCCGGTCATTGAAGAGCTCGCCCGTCGCGTTTCCGTTCCCATATCGATTGATACCACCAGGGCCGAGGTGGCAAGACAGGCCCTTGAAGCAGGGGCGGTTATGGTTAATGACACAGGAGCGCTCAGGCTCGACCCGGCCATGGCAGATCTGGTTGCTCATGCAGATGTGGCGGTCGTGTTGATGCATATGAAAGGCACCCCAAAAACCATGCAGATTGATCCGCATTATGAAGACGTGGTTGGGGAAGTTAAGAGCTTTTTAGCTGACGTCATTGACACGGCTGAAGAGGCAGGCATTAGGCGCGACAAGATCATCGTGGATCCGGGACTCGGTTTTGGTAAGACAGTCACCCATAATTTACGCCTTATCAAAGATCTTCGAGCATTGCAGCCCCTTGGAGTTCCCATTATGATCGGCCCTTCTCGCAAGTCTTTTATATCAAAGCTTTTGGGTCCCGGGGACGAACGTCGCGAGGTGGGAACACAGGCCGCAGTCGCGGCTGCGGCCTTGAATGGAGCCCACATAGTACGCGTCCACGATGCGGAACGAACCAGAGAGACCCTAAAACTGGTGGATGCCATCAAGAACTCATGATCATAACCCATGACCCGTACTTTGCCTGTAAGCCCCTCTAAAGGTTCTCGCATAAATAATTTCAAATTTCTTGCATGAACAACTCTTCTAACCAGTCTAATCCGCCTGCGGCGGATGATATGCAATCCAAAATCCATACTGTTTTCAAGGCGTCAGCCACAAATCCAAAATCCAAAATACCAAAAAAGTCTGCCCTTCTAGTTATTATTACGCTTGCCCTTTTACTTGGAGCGGGCTTACTGTTTTATGAAAAGCACAGTGAGATCACACTGGCCATCCCCGTTACGTTCGAGCATATCAGAGATGGCCTGATCGCTGTCCACAATATTCCTGTACTCGAGGCCCGTTTGAAGGGGACTTCGAGGGGCCTTAAGGCTCTCAAAGACCGGCAACTGTCTTACAAGATTGACCTGTCTACCGCCAAACCCGGGCCGCTATTCATCAAGATATCTCCTGAGGAGATCAAGGTTCCATGGCGGGTATCGGTTCTTCAGATTGATCCGGCCTCCTTCACAATAACTATTGAGAAGCGGATAGAGAAGACCGTCCCTATTGTGGCCGATTTGAACGAAGACCCAGCCGCGGCCTACATCATATCCCGTGTGGTGGCAACCCCGTCTATGGTCCGCCTTACCGGGCCGATGAGTGTGCTGGATAAAATATCGGCCGTGCGCACCACACCTGTTGATGTGGAAGGATTGACCGAGACAATCAGGAAAAAGGTGGCCTTGAATCTGAACCATAATCCCCATATTCAGGCAATTGGCGATAGTCTGGTTGAAGTTGAAATTGTAGTTGAGGAAAAGATAGTCGAAAAATGGCTCGATATCGCAATTCAGGCCACAGGTAGCAATTACAGGTACGTGATCACGCCTGATCGCATTGAGATCTTGCTCAGAGGTCCCATGAACACATTAAAAAAGCTGGCTCAGGACAATGGGATACAGGTTTACGTTGACCTTGTGGGACTAAAACCGGGCACATATGTGCGCCGTGCTGTTATCAAGCCACCTCTGAACACCGCGCTGGTGGAGGCGAAGCCAGAGGTATTTACCGTAAAGGTGTTTGGGCTCGGCAAGAAATAACTTCCCATTTTCGCATCTCAGCTTCGGGCAATCTTTGGCCGATACTCATTCGCAAAATCCGCGAAATAGCCTGCTATTCCTGTGGCTTTGCTCAATCGGATCGACCAAATCTAACCCAAATCTGAGCGCCAATTCTGCGAAGTTATTTCTTGCCGAGCCCCTTGAGTCGGGTTAGAAGAATGCTGCTGGCTATTGATATAGGAAACACCCACACTGTGATCGGAGTCTATGATGGTGACCGCCTCATCCATCACTGGCGTCTACGAACAGAAAAGGATGCGACCGAGGACGAGTTCCACCTGCTGATAAGGAATCTGTTTTCGAGTGAGGGTGCGAAGGTGGGGTCTATCACCGGGACTATCATCTCATGCGTGGTACCTCCCATGGTAAACATCCTGAACAGTTTTTGCACGAAATACCTTCATCACGAGCCCCTGTGGGTCGATGCTGCCACATTCAAGGAAATGCCCATACTCTACGACGATCCCAAGGAGGTCGGGGCGGATCGGATCGTGAATGCTGTTGCAGCCTTTCATAAATACCGAACCAGTCTGGTTGTGGTTGACTTTGGCACTGCCACGACATTTGACTGCATCTCAGATGAAGGCGCCTACCTGGGGGGCGCTATCAGCCCCGGTATCTTGATCTCTTCGGAAGCCCTCTTTCAAAAGGCTTCTAAGCTCCCGCGGGTGGAAATATTTGTGAGACCAAAGTGCGTGATTGCAAAGGACACCATCAGCAGCATGAACACAGGTATCATCTATGGTTATGCGGGTCTTGTGGATGGGATCGTAAGACGTATCAAAAAGGAGATGGCTCCGGTGCCCAGAGTTATTGCCACGGGTGGTCTGGCCGAACTTATGTTGGAGGTGGCAGAGACCATCGAGGCGGTTGAACCACATCTCACCCTGGAGGGGCTGCGCATCATTTACGACAACTTATGAAATCGCTGCGCGATTTCATACAACGCGGCTACGCCGTTTAAAAAAGGGAATTCCTGCACATCCCAAACTGCCCTGCCCTTTCCAAAAAACGCCTTGACAATATTCGCAAAAAGTGTATTCATTACCCATTATGAGCATATACCTATAACAAGAAGAGTCCGCTTGCTCACTAATGCACTACCTTTCAATACTGACAAATAATTTAGGAATTGAGGAATTCAGGGATTGAGGAATTAAGATAGGCAACATTCCGTCAATTCCTAAATTCCTAAATTCGCAATTCCTAAATTCCGGCTTGTCCGGGTTAGGTAACAAGGAGAAGTAAAAATGAAAAGACCGTATTTGATGAAGCAGGATGGAAAATATGAAATTAAGGTCCGTACTTGTGCGGGCTCGCTCGACGTCAGCCAGTTTGCCGCCCTTAGAGAGATCGCTGACAATTACGGCTCCGGCAAAATACATCTTACCGTAAGGCAAGAGGTCTTGCTTTTTGACATTGAAGAGAGTCATGTTGACGAGGCATTAAAAAAGTTAGAGGAGGTTGGTCTTAGAGGGGGTTCTGCTGGCTTCAGGGTAAGGAATATCGTTTGTTGTGTGGGTGAGAGATGTAAAAACTGTGTCCAGAATATCACAGGTCTGGCGGAAGACCTGGACAAGAAATATGGGGAACTGGAGCTCCCAGGGGCTGTGAAAATAGCGATGAGTGGTTGCCCCTTTCCGTGTACCCGACCATACTTTAATGATATAGGTATCATAGGAAGGGCATATCCCATTGTAGATGTGGAAAAATGTGATGGTTGTGGTAAATGTGTAGAGACCTGTCTCATGGACGCTATCACCATAAATGGAAATATGAAGGCTGTCATTAATAGGAAGAAGTGCAAGATGTGCGGAAGGGGCATCAACACCTGCCCGATTTCTGCCATATATGCGAAAGAAAAGGGTTTTACTATCCTGGTAGGTGGACGCGGTACTTGGCCTGCCTTTAAGGGGGAGATATTGGCTGAGATGTTAGAGCCTGAGAATGTGGTTCCACTGGTGGGAAAGATACTTGACTATTATGAGCAAAATGCCCTTCCCCATGAAAAGAGACTCAGACCCTTTGTAAAAAGGATAGGCATAGAAAAGATGAGGAAGGAAATATTGGGTACTGAGAAACCGGTAGGCCAAAGATGGGGAGAGGCCAAGCTATAAGACCGCCCAAAGGACGGGGTTTTCCAGGACACTAAAAGGACAATAGGAATTTAAACGTGAAAAAGGCAGATATAGTAATCGTGGGAGGGAACGTTGCTGGTCCTGTTGCGGGAATAACAGCCAGGAGGAACTACAAGAATGCCAGCATCCTGCTTATTCGAAAGGAAAAAAGGGTTATGGTGGTCTGTGGCATCCCGTACATCTTCGGGACTGTGGGTTCTCCCGATAAGAACATTATCCCTGATGCCCTCCTTTCCAATAACGGCATCGACTTTATCGTCGATGAAGTAAGCTCTGTGGATCGGGCGGCGAAGACCCTGACCACCTCGGGCGGTGAAACCGTCGGCTACGAGAAGCTAATCCTTGCGATCGGTTCTCTGCCGTTGCGTCCTCCGATACCTGGCATCGAACTGGAAAATGTTTTCCTCGTATGGAAGGATGCGGACTACCTTGCGGGGATGCGGCAGGTGTTAGGCAAGGCTAAAAACATAGTTGTCATTGGAGGAGGCTTCATCGGTGCCGAAATGGCCGACGAATGCAAGAAGATAGGGGACGTGAATGTAACTATGGTCGAGATCCTACCCCATTGCCTCCTTCTTGCGGTTGACAAGGAATTCTGCATCCTGGCAGAAAATAAGCTATCTGAACGCGGAATAAAGATCATCACGAACAACGGCGTGCGTGCCATCCTCGGAGATGGCAAGGTCAACTCAGTGGAGCTTCAAGACGGCAAAAAGCTAAAGGCGGATGCCGTGATCGTCGGCATCGGCGCCGTGCCCAATACAGAGCTTGCCAAGAAGATGGATCTGAAGATTGGTGAGCAAAGGGGAATCTGGGTCGATGAATATATGAGGACAAGCGATGAGCATATCTTTGCTTGCGGGGACTGTGCCGAGAAGTTCTCCTTCTTCACCAAGAAGCCATCAGGGCTGCGGCTGGCTTCCATAGCGACTATTGAGGCCAGGATCGCCGGTGCCAATGTTTTTGAGCTGAAAAGGAAAAATATAGGGGTAATCGGGGTGTTCTCCACCGCCTTTGGTGATTTCGCCCTCTCGACAGCGGGGCTCACTGAGAAAGCAGCAAGGGAGGCCGGGTTTGACATCAGCATCGGTGAGGCACAAGCGCCCGATAAACATCCTGCCTCAATGCCCAATGCAAAAGATTTAAAGATAAAACTAATATTTGACAAAAAGACCGCGAAGCTCATCGGCGGAGAAATCTCAGGCGGTGTGACAACGGGTGAAATGGCAAATATTATCGCTGCTGCGATACAGAACGAAATGACAGCGGATCAGGTCACTACCTTCCAGATGGGCACCCATCCGGCCCTTACCAGCTCGCCCATTGTCTACCCGATCGTAAATGCCGCTGAGCAGGCTCTATTCAGACTGCGCTAATTGCACGTCTCGGAATTTCTACAACATATTGAAAGTATAGCTATATATTGGCCCTCTTGGACACTCTATCAGGGAATAATGGAATGATGGAATACTGGAATAATGTACAAAACAAAAAGACCAAAATCCCCTGCCCGCTCGTGCCTCGCAGTGGCAGGCGGGTCTTCAACCCAATATTCCAACATTCCAATATTCCAACATTCCAATTGGGGCGAAGCCCCTAAGTTCCATGCCCAGGTTATGATATCCCTTGCCACTGGTACAATTGATAGTACAGCCCCTGTTTGGCTATCAGTTCGTCGTGTGAGCCCACCTCTCTGATACGGCCCCTGTGAAGGACGATGATACGGTCGGCATGCCGTATGGTGGAAAGCCGATGGGCCACTACGATCGCGGTGCGGTTTTGCATTACTCTTACGGTTGCCTCCTGGATCAAGCGTTCCGTCTCCGTATCCACGCTAGAGGTCGCCTCATCAAGGATCAGAATTTCAGGATCGCGGGCAAGAGCCCGGGCAAATGCCACCAATTGACGCTCACCGCTTGACATAGTGCGGCCGGCCTCGGTCAACACTGTGTCTAACCCGTGAGGAAGGCGTTGAATCAACCGGTCAAGATTGCACGCTGCAACAATCTCGTGCAAGCGCTCATGCGGGAGGCGGGGGTTTCCTACAGTAATGTTATTCCGTATAGTGTCTGCAAACAGAAACACATCCTGAGTGATCAAGGCCATGCGAGCGCGCAGGAAGGCTTTTGGGATTAGCCGTAAATCAACGCCGCCAAAATTAATGCTCCCTTTGGTTGGATCATAGAACCGTTCAAGAAGGTGGATAAGAGTCGATTTACCCGCCCCGGTCGGCCCCACAATGGCCACAGTCTCGCCAGGCCGAACGGTCAATGAAATATCCTTCAGGACCCAGTCACGCCCCAAATAGGAAAACCAGACATTGCCAAAGGAAATCGTGCCTTCTTTGTCCGGCATGCGCCTTGAGATCTTGGCATCGGCAATCCGTTCCTGGCTGTCAAGAAGGAGGAAAAGCCGCTCAGATGAAGCCATGGCTGACTGCATGATGTTGTACTTCTCCGCAATATCTCGAATAGGCCGGAAGAACATCCTCATGTAGGCAATGAAGGCGACCAGGGCGCCAAGGCTGAGAGTTTCTACCAGCACACGTCCGCCCCCATACCATATGACCAGCGCTGTGGTAACCGAGCTCAGGACCTCGATAACAGGCATAAACACCGCAAATATGTTGATCTGGCGCATTCCGACCAGGTAATTTTCGTGGTTGAGCTTACGAAAGCGTTCGTAGTTTTTCTTCTCCTGCAAGAACAACTGGACGATACGAATGCCATCAATGGTCTCTTGAAGCCTTGTGTTGATCTCAGCTATCTTAACCCTGAGTTCCCGAAAGACATCCCTTGCCAGGCGGCTGAAGCACGCTGTAGCCAGGAATATGAACGGAAGCATTAAGAAACAGATCAGAGCAAGTTGCCAGTTCATAAGCAGAAGTACAACGGTGATGCCAAGGATAAGAAAGATATCTTTGAAAAGTACCGTGATAATAGAAGTAAAAAATTCGTGCATGTTCTGAACATCACTGGTCATGCGGGTCACCAGGCGTCCTACGGGATTTCTGGTAAAAAACGCCATAGAAAGCCCCTGGATGTGCCTGAAAAGGGTTAGTCTCAGGTCGTGCATAATAGCTTGTCCCGCATATTCCATAATGATCACATGACCGAAGCTGAAAACAAAATGGCAAACGACAACGCCAATAAAGATCAGCGCAATGCGGGCAACTCCGGCATAATCCCCCCTCCGAAGATCCGCAAGGTCGGCCTTGTTCAGCTCAGAAAGATCCTCGTAGCGAATCCTTGCATGAGGCCATTGGATCTCAAATAACGAGGGATACCGGCTGACCACCATTTCGATCCCCGGCCTCCGCAGGTCAGCCGCGTAGAACCGTTGTTGAGGGGAGGTTCCGGGCTTATCATCCACGACGTCCTGCACGATGTAGCGGTCAATAGCCACCTTGGTCAGATAAGGAAGCGCCAGGTCCAGGACCGTAATGGCTGTAACGAGCCCAATGGAAACCAAGAACAACAGACTATATGGGCGGATATACGGAAAAAGCCTTCTGAGCAATCTAAGATCGTACGGCTTGCCCAGTTGATCCTCTTCAAAATATCCGTAGTCGCGTCGCATCATCCAATCCTTCCTCAATCTCCTGCCAGCGATACGTCCTGCTGTAATATCCCTCCAGGGCCACTAGTTCGTCATGGGTGCCAGCCTCGGTTATGCGCCCTCTTTCCAGCACGATAATCAGCTCAGCGTGTCGCACATGGCTGAGCCTGTGAGAGACGATCACCGTAGTCCGCTCAAAGGAAATGTCTCGGATACTGGCCAGGATGGTCGCAGCCGTCTCTGTATCTACCTGACTCAGGGGATCATCCAAGATAAGGATAGGTGCTGAGATAAGAAGGGCCCTTGCCAGCGCAAGGCGCTGCTTTTGACCGCCCGAGAGCGTGACCCCTTTTTCTCCAATGAGTGTATCGAATTGATGGGGAAACCGCATGATGGTGTCATGTAAGTGGGCAGCGCGCGCTGCCTGTATGATCTGTTCATCAGAGGCATTTTCCTTGCCAAAGCAGAGGTTATCCCGGATACTTCCGGAAAACAGAAACGCATCCTGGGGCACCACCGCCATGTGGCCTCGCAGGGTTTCAAGGGGTATCTGGCGGATATCTATCCCGTCAATCAAAAGACCTCCCTCTGTAGTGTCAAGAAGCCTTGAAATCAGGTGGCACAGCGTGGTTTTGCCGCTTCCTGTTGGGCCGACCACACCGAGAGTCTGGCCTGGCGCCACTGAAAATGAGATCTTTGAAAGGGCAGAGGGCTGCCCTGGCCTGTACCTTAAACCCACCTGATCAAATAGAATGTCTCCTTTAAGGGTTTTTACGGGGCCCTCCCTTTCCAGGCTCGCAATTTCAGGCCTGGTTTGCAGGATTACGTTTATCCTATCAAGAGAAGCAGCTCCTCGCTGGATCAGGTTCATGACCCATCCCATGGCCATCATGGGCCAGGTAAGAAGACCCAGGTAGCTGATAAAGGCTACAAAATCCCCCGGCGTGATGGTAAAATTGATTGTCTGGCGCCCACCCAGATAGAGAACCAGGGCTAAGCTGATGTTGGAAAAAAAGATCATGCCAGGGAAAAAAAGACCTGTAATCCGGACCAGCCGAAGATTCTTGCCCAGATAGTCCTTTGAGATATCCGAAAGTCTTTCGGCTTCCGCCCCCTCCCGATTGTAAGCCTTGACCACCCGGATGCCGGCAAAACGCTCCCGGACCACCTCGGTTACCTCGGCAAAGGAGGCCTGAACCTCCCTGTACAGGCTGTGCATGCGCCTGCTCAACACACGGGCCAATACAACAATGATCGGCATGGGCAGCAGGGCAAATAGAGTCAGGGTCACGTTGATGTACAGCATAAAACCAATGGCAGCCAGGCCAAGAACCACTGCATCAGTTAGGGCCACCATCCCCATGCCGACGGCCATACGGACATGCAGGATGTCATTGGTGGCATGGGCCATGAGGTCCCCGGTTTTGGTCTTGTCAAAATAGCCTGCAGAAAGGGTCTGGATATGGAAAAAGAGGCGGTTTCGTATCCCCTCCTCCACCCGTCGCGAGGTTCCTATAAGACAGCGCCGCCACACAAAGCGAAATATGCCAATCAACAGGGCAATTCCTACAATGTACAGGGCATACCGAAGGAGATTTGCGGCCGTGACGCAACAGATCGCAAGGTCATCCACAGCCCATTTGATGACGCGAGGAACGAGGAGTTGGAGGATGTCAACCACAAACAGGGAAAAAAGGCCAAGAAGGATAACAGCCCTTTTTTCCACAAAGTAGGATTTAAGAATGCGGTATGATTTCATCATGAACTCAATAAACACAACAAACTCCATTGCTAACAGAGAGAAGAACAAGAGTCAAAATGATTTCCACTGAAGACGCCTTGTTGACTTTTATCAACCCCATTGATAGAATTTAATTCTCTTCCAAAAAACCTAGGATTTTCCGCCGTAGGCGGATAGAAATTACGAGACGTTATGGAACCAGGAACTATCGTTGAATATATTGATCGCAAGCAGATTGTTTGCGCTGTGGTCTTGGGTAACAAGAATCAAAAGCTTCGTATGCTCACCGAGCACAACCGCGAGGTAAGCCACGCAGAAAAACGGCTGGCACATTTCAGCAGTGATCGCCTTGATCCCAGGACAGATAGAGACGCTTTAGTCAATCTTCTCAAGACCACAGTGGTAAGGAGAAGGAAGTTGCAGAAGCAAATAGACGTTGAAGCACTCTGGGAGGTGCTTCACGCGGAGGCCACATGGATTGATCCGCAGACCATGGCGGAATTCTCCTTTGATGGCGAGATCTCCAGTGACCATACCTCGGCAGTCATGCGGGCGCTTTTTGAGGATCGTCTTTATTTCAAGTTTGACACCCATCGATTTTCCCCCAACAGCCCCGAACGGGTCGCCCAGATTGCAGCCCAAGCAGCCCTTGAAGCCAGAAAGGCCCATACCATGGAGGAAGGAAGCAGGTGGATAAAGGAGGTCCTGGAGAGTCCACATCCGTCAGTCCCATCCAACAAAGAAGAGATCATTGAAATACTGAAGTCATTTTATCTCTTCGGAAAAGACAGCCCCCAGTACAACATCGGTAAGGAGATCGTTTCACGGTCTGGTCTGGACCCAAAGGACGGTCCTTTTCACCTCCTGGTCAAATTGGGGATTTGGAACCATGATGAAAACCTGAACCTCCATAGATTCGGGATATCTGATACCTTCCCCCCTGAAGTCACAGAGGCCGTAAAGGAGCTTGACGACAAGAAAACAGAGGTCAAGCCGGATGGAAAACGACGAGACCTTACAGAGCTCTCAACTATCACGATTGACGGCCAGGGTACGCTCGATTTTGACGATGCCATCAGTATTGAGCCAGAAGGAGATGGGTTTCGGCTTTGGATACACGTAACCGATGTATCACACTTCCTGGAAAAGCAGGGTGCAGTGGACGAAGAGGCCCTGGCCAGGGGCAGTTCCATCTATATGCCCGATAAGCGCATCCCCATGCTCCCCCAGCCTCTGACAGAAAACCTCTGCAGCCTGAAGGATGGGCAAAATCGCCTGGCCATAACTATAACGGCCCGTCTTGACAATTCGGCAAGGGTACTGGAGTACGAAATCTTTCCGAGTATCATCCGGGTAAACCGACAGATGACCTATTATGATGCCAACTTAATGGTAGATCAGGATTCAAAGCTTTCAGCAATCTATGAGGTGGCCCAGAAATTTCGCAGGTTTCGTTTGAATGCCGGAGCCATTCAACTCACCCTTCCCGAAACGAATGTCTGGATAGACAGCAACAGAGAGATCTCCGTAACTCAAATAAATCGAGAAAGCCCCAGTCGCTTTATGGTGTCTGAATGTATGATCCTGGCCAATTGGCTGGCAGGCCGATTCTTCCGGGACCAAGGACAATCAACCATCTTCAGGTCACAACTGGAACCCCGTGGACGTCTCATTGACGAAGGTGGTGGGACACTCTATCAAAACTGGATGCAGCGGAGGCTCTTGAGCCGGGTCATCATAGGGATTGAGCCTGAACCCCACACAGGTGTTGGACTGGACGTCTACGTCACCCTGACCTCTCCTTTGCGGAAATATCTTGATCTGGCCACGCAACGCCAGCTCAGGAGTCTCCTGGGACTGGAGGCCTCATATTCCGATGAAGACCTCAGATTCATTATACAGACTGTTGAGCAGCCCATGAGTTACATTACTGTGCTTCAGCGAGAACGTCTCCGCTATTGGATTCTAAGATACCTTGAACGTCATGCAGGGCAGAAAGAAGAGGCCCTGGTCCTTGAAAAACGTCGTCACAGGTATATCATACTCCTGACCAAGTACATGATTGAATGCTCACTCCCCTTAAACTGCAGAGCAGACCTCAAGCCGGAAGATACTATATTGGTCAAACTAGAACGTATCAGCGCCAGGGCCGACACGATCGGGCTGTCACTGGCTTAGGGCCTACTTCTCCCTTGGCTCAAACTGCATGGTTTCATCGTTAAGGAGCCCAAGGTACTTATCATCTTTGCCGAACATGAACCAGAGATGGCCTACACTGAGTGCGGCCTCCCACGCAACATCCTCCTCCATTTCGATAAAAACATCCCCCGGTTGCACATTCGTGCACTTGACCCCAACTTCTTTGAAAAACTTCATAAACTTTTCTTTGTCAGACATCGCTCCCTCTTTGCTATATGATTTTGGATTTTGGATTTAGCCTTTAAAGGTCTTATGACATTGGCCAAAAAACTTCTGCCAGAAAAAACGCGAATTTCACAACGAAGCCCCCAAGTATTGTTCCACCACCCTGATTGCCCGCTCCCGCTTTGCAAGCCGAATTTGATCGAAGAGGACCTGGCAGTCCTCAAGATTTAAGCTATCCACGACCCGATTTACCCTGACCTCGTCCTCACTGTGGGGTGCATCAGAGTCACCCGGAACCAACTCATCTTTTTGAAGCAACTTGATGTAGATCAGGCTGCGAGCTGCCAGCAAGTCTGCCAGATCCTCCGGCAACCCCCCATGCAGGGCATAACGGAGGGTCAGAATGTCGCCTGGCCCCATGTTCCGCCGCCTTCCTTTAAGCCTGCGAACCACGGGTTCAAGCAAGTACACAACGCGAATCCTTTGGGCACCACCAAGGGCCTTCTTCAGGTAGTGATACAGGGGATAATGAATGTAGCCAGCTTCCACGTAGATATCCGTCCCGTGTGAAGTCAGGGGTTTGATGGCCTGCGCGCGCAGGCGTTCACGCATCATGAGCCGGTCTGCATCGGCCCTGGCAAATGCCTGTACTGCCTTTACCACTCCATGAAATGGTGCCCTCAGAGAATGGGCATAGTAATCAAGCAGGGCCCCCGTGGCACATTTTTCTGCCTTATACACGCCTTCAAGACGTGGGTCTTTCACTATGTCTTCCGGTGTCTTGCCATCTGAAAGGAGTTCGTGAATCTGAAGGAGGGTCTCAAGATAGGGCTCTACCTGAATGATCTGCCGGCCTTTGCTGTGCAACTCCCGGAGCAAGGCGCACATCAGACGCTCAAACCCGGGAAATCCCGAGTCGAGAGCCGTCATGTACTCATCAATGGAAACCCGGCCGTCGAGCATGTCCAAAAACTCTGGCAAGGGTGCTTCTTCAAGCACGATGATGTGGTGTTGTTCCATTTCCAGTTGCGCATAAGGAATAGCTTCAGCGTGATGGGATGAAAAACCTATGGTAATCATATCAAATATCTAAGTACAGGACATTTTTTTGACAGGATTAACAGGCCCGCCCTGGTGCGACTTTGCCTGGAGCACATTGTCATTGTTGAAATATCTCCGTAATAAAGATGTTGCGACCAAGCCCTGCAATATCGGTCTGGGCCAGGGATAAACTGGATAAATTTTGAATGAATCCAGTTCATCAATAAAATTAATAACCTGCAGTATTTTGACGCTATGGCAGACAGGTGTGGTTCAATCGCGTGTTCAGTAAAGCAACACTCTACGGGACCAGTCACGTCAAATCGTGATGATATCTAACTTGCTAAAATTAAAGATTAATGATGAATAGGAATTTAAAATAAAAATAATCTTGTTCATCCTGTCTATCCTGTCTAATTTTTTTGTCCTGTAGTCCTGTAGTCCTGTAGTTAGAAAATTGCAATGCAATATTACAAAAAGAATGCAAAATTGAACATACTGACACCTGGGTTGAGCGGTTCAACGTTCACGGTTCCCGGTTGAAGAGCCCTAACTGGCTGTTAGCAAAAAGATGACGCGTCACTAAAGAAAGTTCACCGTTCAAAGTTCATAGGTTCAAAAGTTATCAACCCTGAACCGTGAACCCTGAACCGATCATTTTAGGTGGGAATAGGAATATATCACTAAATTCGTGGCCATCTTTTTGCTTGACGTGCTGCACATTGCGCTGTTAAGAGATTACGGTCAAGGGCATCGCTCCAGGTGAGACGAGATGCTCTTTTAGTCGAACGAGTCTAGCAGGACCGGCTTCAGAGAGGTATAATAATATGGGTTTCTTATCGCCTACTGTATCGATAACGCGCTATAAGGTTCAGGGTAAACTTGAAGAGCCTGTTCTTGAAACAATTGCCAACTGTCTCAAACACTATGCTATCCCCGAGATAGATGATGATCTTTCAGAAAAGACGGTCGGATGGACATCATTTGATAATCCATTTAAGCCTGATTTTGAAGGTTCTTCCTTTGTTATCGGCACCTACCTGGTATTTTCACTTAGGATAGACAAAAAGACCATACCCTCGAAAATCATAAAAAAACATTGTGCCATAGAAGCAGCCAAACGGCTTGCTGAAAGTGGGCGGCAATATTTGTCACGAGACGAAAAGAAAACCATAAAAGAACATGTCATAAATACTCTTAGCTTGCGTATTCCGGCCACGCCTAACATTTACGACCTGATATGGAACTATGAAGGTTCTTCTGTGTGGTTTTTTTCAAACCTGAAATCTGCCAATGAAGAATTGGAAACGCTGTTTTCAAAGTCATTCAGGCTTACCCTTATCAGGCTCTTTCCGTATACAACAGCCGATCTTGTAGCAGGCCTCTCTGATACGGAACGTGATATCTTGGCAAAACTTTCTCCCACAAATTTCAAGGAGTAACCGATGCTTGATGTTTCCGTCTCCTACAATCGTTACAAATTCCTGGGTTATGAGTTCCTCACATGGTTATGGTTCGCTATCGAGAAGGATCAAGATAACATAAGAAAACTGGAACAGGAGCTCACATCCCTTGAGATTGGAAATGGTATTGTACTTGAAAACAGAAAAAAAGATGCAGTGGAAAGCATTACAATCAAGGGTGATGATGCGGGCCTTGAAGAGGGTATTTTAGCCCTAAAAAAAGGGGCTGGTGTTACCGAGATCAATCTTTCTTATAAAGCAGGTGATCAAGAATGGCGCTTTACCATCAAAGCGGAGAGCCTGAACATATTGAGCCTCAAGCCTCCATATACAGGACCGATAGAGTCCCAAGAAGATTTGGAAGGGGCTGTACTTGAAAAAATATACCTTTATGACAGGGCTATTCAGCTAACAGATAATCTCTTCAAGCAATTCATAAAACTGAGAGTTTCAGACGACTGGAACAAAAAGATCATCCCACGTGTAACAAAGTGGATATACGCATGAAATCTCATTTCACTACCAGTCAATCAGTTGTGAAACCTGTGTTTTTTTCTGGCGGAAAATCTTGCGAATGTGCCGTTTCCGAATGTTGAGACACTCCCTCTCTGACGATTCTTGTTTATCCTGCCTAAAAAATGGGACCTGTGCGGTTAGCAGATTCATGATCTTGGCAACAGCACAAGAATCCCCCCCAGCCCCCCTGGCCCAGACCTGTCGCGCCATAGCGACGCCACGGCGGGCCGGGTTTTTCTTTCGGAGGCATTGTCCAACTTCTGTCGCGCCCCTGGCCCAGACCGGGTTTGCTTTGCATCAGCATTTTCGATTCGCTGTCGCACCAGGGCGGGCAGGGCGGGCCCTTTAAAAAGGGGGGAGCTTTTGAAAGTCCCCCTTTTCTAAAGGGGGACTTTTTGAGTAACCGCACAGGTCCAAAAGATGGAAATTCCTTACAGTTAACATCGACAGGAGTTATTGAGCTTATCTAGATGGCGTCTTTTAACGCCTTGCCAGGCTTGAACCTTACGCTATTGGATGCCTTAATCTGTATTTCTTCACCTGTGGCAGGATTCCTGCCTTTTCTGGCCTTACGACGGACCTTGGAAAAGGTGCCGAAACCAACCAGCGTGATTTTTCCGTCCTTCTTTTTTAGGGCTTTGGTAACGCCGTCAACAAACGAGTCCAGGGTCTTGTTGGCCGCAGCCTTTGAGATGCCCGCATCCTTTGCCATTTTGTCCACAATCTCTGCCTTTGTCATGGTGCCTTCCTCCTTTGGTGTGGGTTAATAAGGGTCTTAATCTAAGCTCGTCGGTTCATAGAACATAACCTTTTGAAAAGTCAAGGCAAAATGTCCAGTTTCATTGCCAAACCTTGTAATTTGAAACTATCATTGACAAAATCAACCAGGCCATGGCGGCCTGATGCTGAATCTTACATTAGACAGGATTTACAGGATGAACCGGATATAACATTTTTCTCCTTTTTCCGCCACACGCGGATTGAGTTTTTCCCTTCCATCCCTCCGGGCCGGAGGCCGGGGAGGGAGAAAGACAAGGAAATCCTGATGATCCTGTTAATCCTGTCAAAATATTCATAATAGAAGCATGGCGGATATAGTTACCAAACTCTGGGGATTCTGTCACACCCTGCGGCATGACGGCATCGACTACGGCGATTACATCGAGCAATTGACCTACCTCTTATTTCTCAAGATGATCGAGGAGAAGTTAGGGGCGCTCTTAAAGTGATGATTTTGGCCTTGAAAATGGCCTTTTAAGGACTCAAAACACCTATTTTTGGAATGTTTATCCTTGAATATCAGCAGGGTAGCTTGGTCCGACCCCAAAAGGCCAAAAGGCAATTAGAATACTCCTTGACAAATATCAGGCCTTGCCCTAGGATTAAACCATATAACCCGGACATATTATATGTATTGAATGGAGGAAATGAGATGGCACTTGTGAAAAAAACCATTGAACTTGATCAGGATCAGATCAATCGGATCAAGACGGCCCTGAAAGCAAAATCGGAAAAGGAGGCCATAAATGCCGTCATGAAGCAATTTGACACCGATTTTCAGCTTGCCGAGGCAACCCTGAAGGACGCTGGAAGTTTTGATTTTGAGGAGGTCTAAGTGATGCAGGAGAAAGTCGTCTTTGATACGAGCGTCTATATTGGGGTTTTCAACCAGGGCCTTTATGAAGATGAGATCGACGGATTCAACAAGGTGATGTATCTGGTCCATCCTGTACTCCATGAATTATGGATTGGAGCCAAAGGAAAAAGGGAAATCAACCATCTTATCAATTTTGGGACCAGATTTATCAAATTGGGGAGACTCGTGGTCCCCTCATCCACCACACAGGTCTTGATTGGGAAGGTATGTCAGAAGCTTCGTTCTTCAGGCAGGCTTGACCCGGCAAGTCCTCGTATTTACAACGACGTCTGCATTGCACTACTCGCCAGGCAAAGCGGAGCGACAGTGGTAACCGTGAATATTTCCGATTTTAAAAAAATCCACCAGGTAGTTGATTTTTGATTTCAAGTATAGAAAGGTCGGACCCTGAGATATTTAGGCCCAATATTTCTTGCTTCTATTTAACCAGGGACATTGGCGTCCAAGTCAAGGAAAGGTGTGCCCCTTAGGCCAAATGAACGGAAAAGCACAAAGCACGTTCTGCACGAGCGTCCCGGTCGGCTGTACGTCCCGGTCGGCGGTAAATCTGATTAGAAGTCAAACAAGATCATGCCAAAAATGAAAGCCCCATCGGATGCAGAACGTTTTTCAAGGTATCAATCAGTAGTTAACGTTCTGTTTGCGAAGGATTCCTTTCATAAGTCTGATATCTATGAAGCCCTGAAGGATGAAAAGAAGGCATTCATTGGCCGGCTGATCAGCGAACTGGTGCAGGATGGTTATTTGGCCAGAGCAGGGTTAAAGACGAGGCCCCAATATACATGGTCAGATAAGAAGAACGGGTTCAACGTGGGGCGGTGGATTGATTGCAAAAGGAGGATTTCGATTTTCTGCCCATTTTCAGCCGTGAGGGAGCATCTTGGGGTAAACTAGATAGGGTCTTTGCCGGTGAACTGGAAACGATCATTCGCGAAATCAACCAGGCCGTTGCAGCCTGATGGACTTAGTCGTGGGATTAGTATTCTTTGTGGCGGAAGATTCTAAGAGGCGTGATAAATTTATCTTTCTTGGTTCCGGCTTGTCCGGGTTAAGAAAAAGTGAGGTGACACCATGAAAAGAAAGGGTAGAAAGAAAGCTCCTGAGCTTGTCCTGCGTGGGGGCAAACCAGCGGCGGTCATCCTCGATATTGACGAATATCGGGAGATGCTGGAACAGCTGGAAGACATGGAAGATCTTAAGGTGTTGGAAGACATGAGGAAAAAGCCTCTCAAGTTTAGAGCCCTTGATGATTTCCTGAAGGAGTATTCCCCTGGTGTATGAGGTACTTCTTGAACGGAGGGCAGAACGGGACATTAAGAAGCTGCCGGAGGAAATATTTCATCGGATCATTCCACGCCTCAAAGCCCTGTCTGATAATCCCAAGCCTTCAAGTTGCCGTAAGATCACAGGATCGAAGAGTGATTGGCGTATCAGGATTGGAGACTATCGCGTCATCTATGAGATTGATGAGCGGGCCAAGGCTGTGAAGGTAATGCGGGTCAGGCATCGAAAGGATGCGTATAGATGAGAAACTCGAAAAAAGGTTTGTCTTAACGTACTCCGCGTCTTGAGTGAGCAGAGCGAACGGGCGGTGAGAATCCTGTCAAGAAAAGAGAATCTATATCTAAATGTGAAGCTTTATGAACTTTTGTCCGGATAACGTGTCCATGGTACGGACATATTTGACAAACGTGTCCACATTAGGTTATTTTTTGGACATATTATGAGGGTATGTCCATGATACGGCCGAATCATAAAACCAACGTCCCGGTACCAAGGGAAGTTAGACAGGATAAGAAAAGAAAAGGGAAGTAAGGGTCGTCGGTAAATAAATAAGTAGCTAAACGCAGAATCTGAGTTAGTTACTTATTTCTGGACGTCCCCACCTTTCTCCGTTTTGCACGAACGTCCCGGTCGACGGTTCGGCCCGGCTGCTGATTCAAGCCGTAATGATGAGAAAGAAGAAAGCAAATAAACAAAGGACCTTTAAACATGACTCGAATTGATCTGAAAGAGATTGCAAAAATCAGAGTTTGCGTGGGATTTCTTGGGGAGTCACATCAATATTCATGGTGGTCAAGCTCTTTTTTTTCTACGAGTAGCGCATCATTCCTATCGCCGATTTTCGCAAAGACATCCTTTTCAGCACAATACTACGGCGTAAAAGAAGCCGCAACGCTTGTCCATGACGAACATATTGGTATCGGAAAGGGTGTATTTCACCTTTTCAGGCTGCCGGAAATGCATGAAATAGAATTACATGCACTTCTCGAAGACCCAGAAATAGTCGAAGATGCACAGTTGATTGTGAGCAGTAAAGATACGGCAGAGAAATTTCTTGAAGATTATGCGGGGAAGCATGGTGCAGCAGCGGTCGGCCCTGTCCGAGTAGGCGGCATCGCAGATATGGTAAACAGGTCTGTGTGGGAAACCGCAGCGCAATATTATCTGAGAGCTTTCAAGGATGGTAATAAAACATTTCCATTTCTTTCAGAGACAAAATGAAGAATAATAGATTTTACACAACACAGCTACAGGCTGGACTTGGACTTATTGAAGAGACTCGAACTCTGCTCGATTTATGGCAATCCGGTATGAAAGCCCCCAATCTGTTTCAGGCTGCGTTGGATTCGGGTTATTTCCCAAATATTTCGGCACGGCGTTTAAGGAATATTGTTTCAGAGTGTTTTGCGCCGAGATATTTAGTTTCAAAAGATTATCCGGCTATTGTCTTGAAAAAGCTAAAGAAAAGATTTTCCTCGTCAGAATTCTCACAAATGCTGTTTCTCTTTACGGCAAGGGCTAATTTGATCCTGGCTGATTTTGTGAAAATGGTTTACTGGAATCGATATTCCAGCGGCCATGACACAATTAGCAATGATGCTGCAAGAAATTTTGTTATCCAGGCAAATCAGCAAGGGAAAACGACCCGGCCTTGGTCCGAAAGCACAGTCAGGCGTGTGTCTGCTTATCTCACCGGGTGTTGCGCGGATTTCGGTATGCTTGAAAACGGGCGCATAGCGGTTCGAAAAATTGTCCCGTGTCGGATTGAGCAAACGACAATTGCGCTAATGGCATATGACCTCCATTTCTCCGGTCTTGGGGATAATGCTCTCATCTCACACCCCGATTGGGAGCTGTTCGGACTTAAAAATGAGGATTTGACAGACGAATTAAAACGGTTGGCACTAAAGGGCTTTTTCATTATCCAGACTGCTGGTGACGTAATCCGCATTGGCTGGAGTTACAAAAACTGGGAGGACCTGATTCATGTCATCACTGAAATCTGATTTTAGCGAATTACTTGAACGTATTCGGCATGGTCGCGAACTCGGACATGCGAGTTTCGAACCAATCTATTACTTAGTGTCCATCCAGAAATGGCCGGATTTCGGAGTCGCCGATAGCCCTTATTGCAAGTATCTTGCAATAAGGGCGCGTCAAAATTGACTCGTGGACTGATAACGGTTCGCTTGGGTACTCCTGG
>Ga0114922_10001241_pt1 | contig 24359 bp, 13 predicted proteins | sample AartaG_FD_100975 | JGI IMG/M metagenome (GOLD analysis project Ga0114922, IMG submission 100975) | Deep subsurface microbial communities from Aarhus Bay to uncover new lineages of life (NeLLi) - Aarhus_00045 metaG | ecosystem: Environmental > Aquatic > Marine > Oceanic > Sediment | place... | reverse complement strand
GATAAACCTGATTTTCTTTTATACCGTTTGTTAGGAGGTCTGACTGAAGCAATAAATACCTGTTTTTGGCTTCACAAGGATTTGCTGTGGAAAAACTTAAGAGAAAACCCCTAAGTTTGAGAAGAAATAGCCTTGACTGGAGTTAGTGAATCAGTTAGAATTGCAAATACAGTCAGATATTACGCAATGCCAGTGCGATTGAGAATACGAAGACCCTGACGCATGTTGGTTACTGAATTATCTGCCGAAATGCTTGTTGTCCGATATGCCAGAGGGGATAGGAGATGAAGAGAAGTAGAATTATGATTGTGATTTTAGCAACTCTATTAGGAGAACTAACATGAAACGAATACTTTGTACTGTCTGTATCATTCCGGCATTGATCACACAATGTAGCCTTGGTTGGGGACAAGGCTCCGAGATCGGAAGGTCTGTCACGCAATCGATCAGGCCCATTAGAGACGGCGCAGGCCAACTGACCTCTGAACTTGTTCGCGAAGTCCGGTTGAGGTCTCTGGGGCCGACTATTATGCCCGGTCGTATCGCGGACTTCGCCGTGGATCCGCGGAACAGCAGTGTCTGGTATCTTGCCCATGCATCCAGCGGTCTCTGGAAAACCACTAATCGCGGCAACGATTGGCAACCCATTTTTGACGAAGGGGGGTCTTATTCACTGGGCTGTGTAATGATCGATTCGCGTAATCCTGAAGTGGTTTGGCTCGGGAGCGGGGAAAATATATCTAATCGCAGTGTCGGATACGGCGACGGTGTGTACAAGAGCACCGACGGCGGCCAGTCCTGGAAGAACATGGGATTGCACGACTCGCAGCACATTGGCGGGATTATTGTTGATCCACGCGATTCGGATGTTGTCTTCGTGGCGGCAGAAGGTCCACTCTGGTCGCCGGGCGGAGATCGCGGACTGTACAAGACGACTGACGGCGGCCGGACCTGGAAAGCCGTCCTTGAAATCAGCGAGAATACCGGCGTAACCAACATCGCTTACGATCCCCGTAATCCTGATGTAATCTACGCCGCGTCCTATCAGCGACGACGTCATGTCGGCCTGTTGATCGGGGGAGGACCCGAGTCGGCGATTTACAAAACCAGCGATGGTGGACAGTCCTGGAAGAAGCTGAGCAAAGGGCTGCCCACTGTCGACATCGGCCGCATCGCCCTGGCTGTGTCACCTCAGAAGCCGGACGTGGTGTACGCCGTGGTGTGTGCTGCCGGGGACCATGGTGGTTTCTTCCGCTCAGAAGACTGTGGCGAAACATGGACACGACAGAGCAACTACAAAGTGGTCGATCCACAATACTATGGAGAATTATGTCCCGATCCACACCAGTTTGATCGGGTCTATGTCATAGACATGACGACTAATGTTACTGAGGATGGCGGCAAGAATTTTCAGCGAGTACAGTGGCGGATGCACGTGGATCATCACGCTATGGCTTTTGATCCTACGGACAAGAATCACTTGTTCGTGGGTAACGACGGCGGGTTTTACGAATCATACGACCACGGAAATACTTGGCGCCATTTCACTAATCTGCCGACCTCACAGTTCTATCGCGTCGCAGTGGATAACGCCCGGCCTTTCTACAACGTACATGGGGGCACGCAGGACAATGGCTCGATGGCAGGTCCCTCACGCACTATGGATCGTGTCGGCATACGGGCCAGTGAGTGGATTCGCACCGGCGGCGGCGACGGCTTTCAATCTCGCGTCGATCCTGAAGATGAAAATATAGTGTACAGCATGTCACAGAATGGCGCAATAATCCGGCTCGATAAACGCACCGGAATCAGCGTGGGTATTCGGCCAACCGTTGCCCAAGGTGCTCCGCGTCCGCGGTGGCATTGGGATACGCCATTCATAATCAGTCCATATTCACCTATGCGCCTGTATCTGGCAGGAAATCGTTTGTATCGCAGCGATGATCGGGGCGACAACTGGCGAGCAGTCAGCGACGATCTGACGCGCCAGCTCGATCCTGACAATCAACTCGTCATGGGACGAATCTGGGGTGATGATGCTGTCCAGAAGAATCGCTTCACTACGGCGTTGAGCGTAAGTTCCGCCTTGGCGGAATCTCCGCTGAAGGAGGGTCTGCTGTACATCGGTACGGACGACGGACTAGTGCAAATCTCCGAAGACGGCGGAGAGAAGTGGCGCCGGATAGGGCGGTTCCCCGGCATACCTGACCGGGCTTATGTGTCTGATATCTGCGCGTCGCAACACGATGTCGATACGCTCTACGTGACCTTCCACAACTATCAGCGGGGCGATTTCAAGCCGTACTTGCTCAAGAGTCAAGATCGCGGCAGGACATGGACATCCATTGCCTCTAACCTGCCGGATCGGCATGTAGTTTGGTCGATCGTCGAGGATCACGGAAACCGCAATCTGTTGTTCGTGGGCACAGAATTCGGACTCTTCTTCACAGTTGACGGCGGTCAACACTGGATTCAAATAAAGAACGGAGCTCCCACCATTCCGTTCCGTGACCTGGCCATACATCGCAGAGAGAATGATCTGGTCGCTGCCACCTTTGGGCGCGGATTCTATGTGCTCGACGATTATACGGCCCTGCGTTACTTAACACCCAAAACCTTCGCGCAGGAAGCTTCTCTGTTTCGGCCCCGTGGAGCGCGCGTCTATAACGAACTCGGTTATATTGTGGCGGCATTCGGCAATTTCACAACGTCCAATCCGCCGCTTGGCGCTACACTGAGTTACTATCTGAGTGAGGGGCTCTCACAGGATGACAACCATAAAATCGTGTTGGCCATCACAGACGCCCAAGGAAAACCGGTTCGGCAGATCAACGGTCCGACCACCCCGGGTCTGAATAGGGTACAATGGGATCTACGCCGAGGTCTGCAATCGGCCGGCGATAGAGAATCTGAGTCTCGCGGCAGACGAAGCCGTCGCGGTCGACAATCAGGCCCTCTTGTAGAACCTGGCAGATATACGATCACCTTGACCAAAGTCGTTGACGGTGAGGAAACCGTACTCTCCAAACCCCAAACGATCCAAGTCAGGCCGCTATGAACAATATCTTCGGAGGAGGAAGTACCATGAACAACCGCATCTTTTGTGTGGTGATGACCATACTACTACATTCGGTCGCAACTAACAATGCGATCCGGGTCCAGGCGAATGGCACGGCGACTACCGCCGCCGAGCGCCGGACGGCATGGCAGCAACACGTCGAACTCGAACGCACGTCACCTTTTAAGGACCTCAAGTGGCGAGCGGTGGGTCCAAAGTTCCAGGGTGGCAGGATCGAGAGCATAGCCTGTCCGGCCGGTTATACTTCCACTATCTATGTTGGAGTAGGTTCAGGCAACGTGTGGAAGACGGTTAATAACGGAGTTACCTGGGAGGCTGTTTTCGAACATGAATCCACTTTCACAATCGGTGATATAGAGGTCTCGAAGTCAAATCCGGACATTGTCTGGGTAGGGACAGGTGAAAATCTCATGGCGAGGAGTTCCTTTGCGGGAACAGGCGTTTTTAAGTCGACCGACGGCGGCAAGAATTGGCAGAATATGGGACTGCACGATACGCACCATATCGGCAGGATTGTGATTGGCTTTGATGATCCGAACACTGTTTATGTGGCGACAATCGGGCATCAATATTCACCGAATGAGGAGAGGGGATTATTCAAAACGACCGACGGCGGAGAAACGTGGACTAAGATTCTTTATATCAGCGACGAAGTCGGCGTGGTGGATGTGGCGATGGATCCATCGGACAACCAGATTCTGTATGCTTCGACCTGGAGGGCAAATCGAAAGGCCTGGAATTTCGTGGGACGCGGGGAAGAATGCGGTATATATAAGACAACAGATGGAGGAAATACCTGGAAGAGGTTGACCGACGGATTTCCGACGGGAGAAAATGTGGGGCGGATCGGTTTGGATATTTCACCTTCGAATCCGAACGTGATCTATGCAATTGTTACCAACCAGAGAGATGTTTATCGCTCCGATGATAAGGGGCAAAGCTGGAAAAAGGCCAATGAAAAGCAGGTTAGATCTGCTTTCGGTGACATTAAAATATCGCCGGACGATGAAAATGAGATTTATGTTTTAGGTACGCGCTTGCTGCATTCTCGGGACGGGGGAAGAACTTTCAGTGAACTTTCGGAGAAAGTCGTTCACCTGTACCACCATGGACATAAGGGGCTTCATCTTGACCATCACGATTTATGGATAGATCCTCTCAATACAGATCGATTGCTTTTGGGAACAGACGGGGGATTTTATATATCATGCGATAGAAGTGAAACGTGGTTGCACATAAATAATTTACCGATCGCGGAGTTTTACGCGATATCGGTGGATATGGCCGAGCCGTATAATATTTATGGAGGGACGCAGGATGACGCAGCCCTTTACGGCCCGAGTGACCACACACTTGCCGACATCGGTGAAGATCCCTGGAAACACGTTTATATAGACCCATGGGGAGGAGGAGATTCCTACTTTACTTTGGTTGATCCGACGGATCCGGACACCATTTATTATGAGCAGCAATTCGGCAGTTTGAAACGCAAGAATATGAAAGACGGATCGACAAAGCGTATTCAGCCAAGAGCCAAAAGGGGCGAACCTCGTTTTCGTTATAACTGGATGACTCCGTTTGTAATTTCGCATCACAATCCTTTTACACTGTACTATGGAGCCGACAAGCTATTTAAATCCGTCAGTCGCGGAGATGATTGGACTTGTATAAGCGGCGATTTGACAACCGATCCCGGCCCGGAAAGACAAGGTAACGTTCCTTATGGAACCTTAACCACTATTTCCGAGTCTACTTTCAAACCCGGATTGATTTATGTCGGGACTGACGACGGGCAAGTGTACGTAACTCAGAACGATGGGGTAAGCTGGACTAAAATCAACCAGGGCCTGCCGGATAAATGGGTCAGCCGCGTAGAGGCTTCCCGGTATGAAATAGGCACCGTCTATGTTTCCCTTACCGGTTATCGAGAGGATGATTTCCAGGCATATCTCTATATGTCAACCGACTACGGCCAAAACTGGTCATTAATCAGCGGGAATTTGCCCTCAGAGTCGATTAATGTAGTTAGAGAAGACTCCCAAAAGAACAACATCATCTATGTTGGTACGGATCTTGGAATATATATTTCTCCTAACCGCGGTGCGAGATGGTATTCGCTGTCTAACAATTTACCTACCACACCGGTGCATGATATCGCAATTCATCCTCGGGATAATGAGCTGGTGATTGGCACACACGGCAGAAGTGCTTTCGTTCTCGATGTTCAACCTATTCAGACTTTCGACTGGGACGTTTATGAGAAAGAGAGGGAAAGCGGCCATGGCGCGGTAGCGCGGATGCGTTCCTGGATGAATCATGTTAAGCTCAAGGAAGAGTCGCCATTTAAGAATATCAAATGGAGATCTGTTGGCCCCATGCTCCAGGGTGGTCGTATCGAGGCGATTGCTGTACCGCCCGGTAATCACGGCACGATCTATGTCGGCCCAGGCTCAGGCAATATATGGAAAACCGTCAACAACGGGCTGACCTGGCAGCCCATCTTCGAAAACGAATCAACATTCACGATAGGCGATATCGCCATCTCAAGCTCCAATCCTGACATTATCTGGGTAGGCACCGGTGAAACGCAACCTCGACACAGCGGTTATTCCTACGCTGGTACGGGAGTGTTCAAATCCACAGACTCCGGGCAAACCTGGTCGAATATGGGGCTACATGACACGCACCATATCGGCAAGGTTATAATAGATCCTGAGAATCCTAACACAGTGTATGTGGCGGCCATCGGCCATTTCTGGTCACGAAACAAGCAAAGGGGCCTGTTTAAAACTATCAACGGTGGGAAAAGCTGGGAAAAAGTCCTTTACATCAGCGATCAGACCGGAGTCGTAGATTTAGTTATGGACCCTGCTGATAACAAGACACTCTATGCCGCCGCCTGGCAGCTTATCAGTGGAAATGAAAGCGGCATATATAAGACCGTTGATGCGGGAGAAACCTGGAAGAAACTAACCGAAGGCCTGCCTTCCGGTGACATGGGACGTATGGGGCTGGACGTGTCCGTGAGCAACCCTGACATTGTCTATGCCTTTATTGATAACTGGGCCCCCGCCAGCGGTGCTGACAGAAGGCAAAAGATCGTCGGGGCAGAAGTATATCGTTCCGACGACAGAGGTAGAACCTGGAAAAAGACCAATGAAGAAGATTTGTATTCAGTATTCTCAATATATGGATGGAAATTCTGCGACATAAGAGTCTCGCCCGATGACGAGAATGAGATTTACATCATGGGCAATCGCGGGTACCATTCCCTGGACGGAGGGAAAACCTATGAACGATTCGGCGAAAAGATCATTCGCCTCTACGATACCAAGGGTAAAGTTCTTCACCTCGACCATCATGAATTATGGATTGACCCAACAAATCCTGATCGCGTGATTTTGGGAAATGACGGTGGGCTTTTCATGTCCTATGATCGGGCTCAGAGCTGGTTGCACATTAACAATCTTCCCATCGGTGAATTCTACTTTGTTTCCACGGATATGGATACGCCTTATAACATCTACGGCGGAACGCAAGACAACGCCGCTCTTTACGGCCCCAGCGACTATCAAATAGGAGATGCCACCAACGATTCCTGGAAGCATGTTTTCCTGGACAGATGGACCGGAGGAGACGCATTCGTGACCCTTCCGGACCCTACCGATAAGAACATCGTTTACTACGAACACCAACATGGTGACATGAGGCGTATGGACATCACCGGCACATCGGTATTGTCGGGGGGCGAATTCTCGCAAAGCATCCGCCCCCGCGCCGAACGAGGGGAGCCTCGCTGGCGATTTGGATGGTACACCCCCTTTATTATTTCGCATCATAATCCTTACACTCTTTATGCCGGAGGAAATAGACTGCTGAAGTCCCTCAATCGAGGAGAAAGCTGGCACGCCAAGAGTCAGGACTTGTCTGATGAGAGCAGCGGAGAGCGAGGCGTCATTCCGTTCGGCACAATCACCATGATTTCCGAATCTCCATTTAGGCCGGGCTTGATCTATGTGGGAACCGAGGGAGGCAGTATTCATTTGACGCAAAATGACGGGGTAACCTGGACCAAAATCGACCAGGACCTGCCGGATAAATGGGTCAGTCGCGTTGAGGCTTCCCGGCACGAGATGGATACTGTTTATGTATCCTTTACCGGCTTTCGAGAGGACGACTTCGAAAAGTATCTCTATATGTCAACCAACTACGGCCGGAACTGGTTATCGATTGCCGGGAATCTGCCTTCTGAGTCAATCAATGTAGTCAGAGAAGACCCCAACAACAAGAACATCCTCTACGTTGGAACAGATCTTGGAGTATATACCTCTCTCGACCGGGGGGCGACCTGGTATTCACTGTGCAATAATTTACCTACCACACCAGTACATGATATAGCAGTCCATCCGCGCGAAAATGAGCTGGTCATCGGCACACATGGAAGAAGCGTTTTTGTTTTGGACGTGAAGGATGTTCAGGAATATAAAGAAAATTCGCCGGACAGTATAGACAGCAATTGATGGGCTGTTCAAGCACCTTTTTTGCGATAAGGAAGATTGCGAAAATGCATGTAGTGTTTCGTCGAGATTCAAACGATGGTTGTCATTGCCGCGGCGCATCAAAGTGCGGAGATAAACTCCAGCGGGAATCCACATCTGCATCACTCTGGATTCCGCATCAAGTGCGGAGTGACAAGTTCTCAGGTCAAGTTTACAGAGCAGCAGTTAAGAAATCACAACCGAAAGGCAGGTGTATTATGAGATTAAGGGATTTTTGCAGGAAGGTCTTTTTTGTTGTTTTGGTAATGGTTTTTTTAATCGGCGTAACATCATGTTCGTCCGAACGATCAACTAATCAGGCGGTCAAAACCAGCCCTGGTCACGCAGTGGATCAGGAGACTGTAACCCGCAATGTTTACGAGAACGAACTTGCCCGTACTCCGCCGATGGGCTGGAACAGTTGGAATTGCTTTCACAAGGACATTAACGAAGTACAGATCAAACAAATCGCCGATGCCATGGTCGATTCAGGTATGAGAGACGCCGGCTATGAATATCTCGTCCTGGATGATGCCTGGATGGCGCCCGAGCGTGACAGCAACGGGTGCCTGGTGGGAGATCCCAAAAGGTTTCCCAGCGGTATGAAGGCCCTCGGTGATTACATTCACAGCAAGGGATTGAAGTTTGGCATTTATGAGGACCGTGGACATTCAACCTGTCAACAACTTCCGGGAAGTTTTGAACATGAACAGGTGGATATGAGCACCTTTGCTGCATGGGGAGTTGATTATATAAAACTGGATAGTTGTTTTGCTGAAAACAACGGTAGATTAACCACCGAGGATTATACCATTTATAAGAATTGTATTATAAAAGCCGGCCGGCCAATCGTCTTGAGTATATCAGACTTTGGCAACGGCGGCTGGGCGTGGGACGGCAAAGATATGGCGCATTTGTGGCGAACTTCCGGCGACATTGGAGCGGATATCCGTTCCGTGTACAATTGTGCCGAGACTTCCGCCGGAGATCGTCATATTCATTCGGCCTTTAACGGCTTATGGCAATTCGCCGGTCCCGGCCACTGGAATGATCCCGATATGCTGCAAGTCGGCAACCTGCCGAATCCCGTTGAAGACAGGACTCATTTCAGCCTGTGGTGTATCTTAGCGGCACCGCTTATGGCAGGCAATGACTTGAGAAGCATGTCTGATACGGTCAGGGACATTCTCACTGCGCCGGAGGTCATCGCCGTCAATCAGGACCCTCGCGGGATACAGGGATACAAGATCCATGATGGCGGTGACATCGAGATATACAACAAGCCTCTGCATGACGGCACTACCGCTGTTTTATTGCTCAACAAAGGCTCAGAGAATGCTGATATTACTGTGACCTGGGATAAAATCATGCTTTCCGGCAAACAGAAAGTAAGAGATTTATGGGCGAGGGAAGACCTGGGTGACTACAAAGACTCATATACCGCTGAGAATGTTCTTCAGCACGGCCATCAGCTAATCAGAGTAGGATCAATCGGCGCCCCTCTTCCTACGCCGGAGCCTGTGCCGGTAGATAAATATACTGTAAATAATAGCGGAATAACTTATCTGAGCGATCTGTATTACGTATGGAAGAACAATAATGGCCCCAACAGCGATAAAAATGGTAATGGAAACCAAATTACTATAAACGGCGTAACATATGACAAAGGTCTCGGCTGCAGAGGCACTACTAAGGTGATGTATAAATTGAATAACGCCACCCTTTTTAGCGCTGTTATAGGGCTGGATGATTCATATAGCGGCGACAGAACAGGTAGGTTTCGCGTCTTTAATGAAGATTTATTTGGTAACAGAGTTCTTTTTGATAGTGGTAGGATGAGCAAAGACTCTCCGGCAAAGAGTATCGACCTGGATGTAAAGGGTGTAAAGTGCCTGTTATTAGTATTTGAAGGCAGGAATGTATTAGGCAACTTGGCCGATGCCCGGGTCATTTCAACAGAGCCCGACACGGAAGCTTGCGAGTAGGTCGATCCGGATCAGGACCTGATTCTCAGTCCGGACCGCAGCGGCGTGCGCATGTTCGACACAACCTATACCACTATTAGCAAGGTTCGTTGAAATTTGCCACAAAATGATGTTCCCATACGTCTCGCCGTGTGCTATAATTGCTTGCTGGGTATTATCAAATTATGTTTGTGATGAACCGGATACCCGGATTTTAGGAGATGACAATGAACGATAAAAATTTTTATGTCTCACGTCGCCGTTTACTCAAGACCACGGGTTTGCTGGCAGCGACGACGTCATTACCTGCGTGGGTTACGCGAGAGTGTGTAGCACAGGATAGGCAACCGGCTGCCGCCTCACCCAATGGTAAGATTCAACTGGGCTTGGTCGGCTGTGGCGGGCAAGGTCAGGGTGACGCGAGGAATGCCGAGAGTCAGGGAGCCAAAGTCGTGGCGGTATGTGATGTGGACGAAGAACGCGTGGCGCGCGCCAAGGGAAGATTTGCCGACGCCCAGGGCTATTCCGACTTCCGCGAACTGCTCAAGAGAAAAGATGTGGATGCAATTGTCTGCGGGACAGTCGATCACTGGCACACTCAGGTATCCATGGCCGCTATGAAGGCCGGTAAAGACGTCTACTGCGAGAAGCCCCTTACCCTCACCATCGACGAGGGCAAGCACTTGGTCAAAGTCCAGCAGCAGACCCAGCGTGTGTTGCAGACCGGCACGCAACAGCGCAGCAGCATCCGTTTCCAGATGGCGTGCGACCTTATCCGCAACGAGCGCATCGGCACAATCAAGAGAGTTGAAGTCTGGCTCCCGGCGGGATTGCGCGAAGGACCGTTTAAAACTTCGCCGGTACCCGAAGGATTCGACTACGACTTCTGGCTCGGTCAAACACCCAAGGTTCCGTACGTGAAGGAACGCACTCACCTGAAATTCCGCTATTGGTGGGCATACTCCGGCGGCACCATGACCGACTGGGGGGCGCACCACAACGACATCGTCCTTTGGGCCCTGGACATGGACAACTCCGGTCCTGTCAGTGTCGAGGGCAAACAACTGGTTGAGATGATCCCGGGCGGCTACACCGCCGCGAGCGAATATGCCGTGACCTATACCTATGACAATGGAATTGTCCACACCTGTAACAGCACCACGGACAGCGAGTGGAACGGCGCCCCCAAGAACCCCAACGGCCAATTGCACGGCATCAAGTTCATCGGCTCCGACGGCTGGATATGGGTCACACGCGGCCGGATAGACGCCAGCGAGCGTTCGATTCTCACCGAGGATCTCCCTCCGAATGCCAAACGTGTGTATCAAAGCAAGGATCACATGGGTAATTTCCTTGATTGCGTCAAATCGCGCAAGACTCCCATATGTCCTGCTTCGGTGGGGCACCGCTCTGCAAGCCTCGCCCACCTGGGTGTGATTGCCATTCGCCTGGGCCGAAAGCTCAACTGGGACCCGGTAAAGGAGCAGTTTGTAGGTGACGCTGAAGCGCAGAGCCATGTAGCGCGTCCGATGCGCAAACCCTATGACTATAGCATGATTTAGAGGCCACGCTGTCCCACTGAAAAACTGCGTCGTCTTTGTCATTGCAGGACTTATGTGAACCTGCCACACACAGCTAATTGTACTATCTTGGTGGCATTAATACATAGGAAACCTTCTAACGAACCTCTGTAGTCTTCTTGTTTGGGCTTGCGAAGAATTCCGATAGTATTAGAGGGTGTGGGGGGAGACGGGTGTAGCTGCATGGAACATTGCGTGTGCTCCAGTAAAAAGTTCACTACCTTGCTTTCTCAGGCAGAACTGGTATCATAAGGGCAGGAAAATTGAAGAAACACGATGCGAAATTCGTGTTAGATGAGGAACTCTGATCAGTTGAATAATACAAATGTAAAGGAGAGACCAATGAAACATTCAAGGCTAATCACCGGACTGCTGGCCCTAACAATGTCGTTACTGCCTGCGGGTGGGGCAGGAGCCAAACAGAATGAAATCCAGGATTTTGTCATTGAGAAGTTTATGCCAGGCGGAACAGCCGAAAAACTCCAGCCGAAACATCTCAGGCTTATGCAAGAAGTCTTCGATAGCAAGCCTCGCCACCGCCAAATGCAGAACGCTGTGACTGTCACCGCCGTGGACAAGCTCGCGCTTAACCGGGCGGTCGTTACGGGCATCGACGATTCCTTCTCCTGCAAGCTCGACGATTGGGCGGTAACCAATCAGAAGAAATCAGGTCGCTGCTGGATATTTGCCGGAACGAACCTCCTGCGTGTTGGCGCAATGAAAAAAATGAACCTGAAAGAATTTGAATTCAGCCAGAGCTACATCTTCTTCTGGGATAAGATCGAGCGTGCCAATTATTTCTTAGAGTCAGTCATCGATACGGCTGGTCGCCCCGAAGGTGACCGAACGGTCGATTTCCTGCTGGCCAATGTGCTCGGCGATGGCGGACAGTGGAATATGTTCGTTAGCCTCGTCAGGAAGCATGGTTTAGTGCCCAAAACGGCTATGCCGGAAAGCGAAAGTTCTTCAAATAGCTCTTTGATGAACAAAGTCATCAAGGCCAAACTCCGCGAGGGTGCCAAACGTCTACGCGACATGCATGCGAAAGATGCCGGTGCTACAGAATTACGGAGCGCCAAACATGAAATCCTCATGGTTATCTACCGAATTCTGAGCATCCACATGGGTACGCCCCCCAGCCGTTTTGATTGGCAGTGGCGCGACAAGGATAACAAGTTCCACCGCGACGGTGAGCTGACCCCACAGGAGTTTGCCAAAAAATATGTAACCGTGGATCTGGACGAGTACGTTTGCCTGGTACATGATCCGCGGCCAGGCAGTCCGTTTGGTCGTACATTCACCGTGGCTTATCTGGGCAACGTGGTTGGCGGCGAGCCGGTTAAGTACTTGAACGTTGACATTGATATGATGAAAAAGATTGCTATGCGCACACTTCTTGATGACCAACCGGTGTGGTTCGGCTGCGACTGCAGCCACCAGATGGCTCGCGATCTCGGACTCTGGGACACCCGCCTGTTTGATTATGAAAGTATCTACGACACGGAGTTTACCTTGAACAAGGCCGACCGGCTTATTTACCATCAAAGCAGAATGAACCATGCCATGCTGTTTACAGGCGTGGACGTCATCGATGGTCAGCCGCGCCGCTGGCGTGTAGAGAATAGTTGGAGTGATGAGAGCGGCAAGAAAGGATTCTTTATCATGGACGACTCATGGTTTGACGAGTTCATGTTCGAGATAGCGGCCCACAAGAGCTATTTGCCTGAGGATTTGCAGAAAGCGCTCGAACTTAAGCCAATAGTGCTGCCCCCCTGGGACCCAATGGGCTCGCTTGCACATTGAGAATTGCCGCTGTGATACGAATGATGTCGTGCGGGTGCTGACCGGCAGGTTGAATGCAGAATAGTGCCTTGTCCTTCCAGCGCAGTTAAATCTTTGTAACTTTCACGCCTCCAGAAGACGGCATGGGGCGACTGTCGGCTATTCGAGATGAGAGTGTTTTCTCAAAAGTGGTCTGTTATTTTCCTTTTCCGGATTACATATGATTGCATGGAGTCATATGTGGCCGGCCATTCAAATCAAAGAATTCAAGGCGTGCTTTAGCGGCTTGTTACAGCTCTAAGATATGCATCTGACAGGTAAAAAAACAAAAATAATAGAAATCGTAATTTGTGTGAAATATTATTTCCAAAATCAACTGCATTTGGTGTAACATATCCGGTTGCAGTTTGGGCTCCCGCCTTGTGGGGTCCCTCAGACATTGTTATTGGCAGAGTAAATAACCAGCTACGTAATTTTGGAGACCAGAATGAAGAAAAAAGTTTTACTCTTAACATTATTACTGATTGGAACTGCTATTGTCGGCTGCAGGACGCAGCAAGAGGTTAAGACACCTTACGATAATCCTTTGCCGTTCGGTCAGCCGGCCTTACGGAAAATAACAAATCCTCACGAAATTCCCGATTTTACAATGGCCTGCCTCGACCTGGTTGACCTGCGAGCTGCGATAGACAACAGTCTGAATTATCTGCGGAAACCTTCGAGCCGACAATTCTTCCCGTGCGGTGAGATTACCCATATCCGCGCGGTTGATAGCCTGAACGCATTCGCGGAGCTGCTGGATTCGGGCTTGACAGTTAGAGGATTGAATGAGGCAATTCGAGAGAGGTTTGACGTCTATATGTCCGTGGGATGTGATGACAGGGGGACGGTTCTGTTCACGGGCTACTACACGCCGATCTTCGATGGTTCGTTAGTTCGCGCCGAGCGCTTCGGGTATCCGCTGTACAAAATGCCTGATGACCTTGTAAAAGGGTCAGATGGTGAAATATTAGGGCGGCGCGGAGCAGGCGGCCAGCTCTTGCAATACCCGTCCCGAGATGTAATTGAAGAGTCACGGATGCTGGAGGGTACGGAATTAGTGTGGCTGGGCGACCCGTTCGAAGTATATATCGCTCATGTGCAGGGGTCAGCTAAGATAAGACTACCCGACGGTGAGCTGATTACCGTAGGCTACGCTGCCAACAACGGGCATGAGTATAAAAGCGTTTCTAAGGAACTGGTTAAAGACGGCAGGGTAAGCGGAGACCAGATGAGTCTGTCTGCAATGATAGATTATTTCAAAAGAAACAAAGACCAGGTTGCTACGTATGTCCGACGAAATCCGCGATTTGTGTTTTTTAAGAGAGAAGATGGTCCGCCTCGCGGCAGTCTTAACGAGCCGGTAACGGCTTTCAGGAGTATCGCCACCGACAAGTCGATTTTTCCACGGGGATGTTTAACTTTCATCTCCACCACTTTACCCCGGGCCAGAGACGGGACAGTTGCTAATCAGCTCTACAGCGGTTTTGCCCTCGACCAGGATACAGGAGGAGCGATACGTGCAGCTGGTCGGTGTGATGTTTACATGGGCCAGGGCGAAACGGCAGGTAAATTAGCAGGACAAACTTATCAGGAAGGCCGACTATACTACCTGTTTCTAAAACCTGTACCACGTAGCGAATACTTCACAGAGTAGTATCGGCAATAAAACCACTGAAATACTGGACAAATAAATCATGTCAGACTTCGAGGGGCTCTCGTCTCGGCGAAGGCCGGAGCCGGGCAGCCGAGCCGAAAACTCAGACTCTCCGCTTTCGCGGGGACAAGCTTGCACCTGCGTAGGCAGGAGGAATTTTTTGAAAAAAACCGTTTTGGCCTCGACCGGTGCAGACCTGGGCTTGTCTCTGGAAGAGAAAATCCTGTTAGGTAAAACAACGGCGAAAGCAAATACAAAAGAGCGCAGGGCTTCCGGTAAAGATCTGCCAACAGGCAGGATTGGCAAACTTAAGATAAGCAGACTGATCTGCGGGGGAAATCTTATAAACGGCTTTGCGCACGGCAGGGATTTGATTTATGTCTCTGACCTTCTTAGGCATTACTTTACAGATGAAAAGATTATGGAAACTTGGGAGGTTTGTGAAGAAAACGGCATAAATACTATGATATCAACCGTCAACAGCCCGCACGCACAAGGTAACGATCCAACCATCAGAGTCATCAATAAATACCGCAACGAAAGGGGCGGCCGGATACAGTGGCTCGCACAATGCTTTCCACAATCAAATGACCTGACAGGAAAGATAAAAATAGCAATCGATAACGATGCAGCCGGCGCCTTTATACAGGGCGAGGTCGGGGATACGTGGACCAGGCTCGGCCGGGTTGACCTGCTGGCCAAAGCCGTTTCATTTATCAAAGAAAACGGCTTGATCGCAGGCGTCGCCTGTCACGATTTAGCGGTGCCGATGGCCCTTGAAAAGGCCGGCGTGGATGTTGATTTTTATATGAAGACCCTGCACAAAGACGACTACTGGTCTGCCACTCCAAAAGAGGAACGCCCCGCTATCGGCCTGCCAGAGAATGATAATATGTGGTGCATTTCGCCGGAAAAAACCATCGAATTTATGAGCAAGGTCAAAAAGTCCTGGATTGCCTATAAGGTCTTGGCCGCAGGCGCCATCCATCCAAGAGACGGGTTCAAACATACCTTCGAAGGCGGGGCCGATTTCGCCTGTGTGGGAATGCTCGATTTCCAGGTAATAGAAGATGTACTCATTGCCAAAAACATCCTATCCGGCAAACTAAACAGAAAACGCCCCTGGAGGACGTAAATTTCGACCAAAAACATTGGTATCTAAAAGCAAAAATTAATTTTTTTTACTTCCTGCTTTAGTGCGATAAAAACCTCATTTCCTTTACAGATACATCTGATAAACAATAATTATAACAAATATTTGACTGTTGGTCGGCTGGCAGGTAGAATTCGGGGTTGCATGAAAAGTCGAATTCAGGACCTCTACAAACTCAGTTGAGCCGGAGGAAGGGGAATGATTGAGCAGGTGAAGAAATGGTAACCGAAAGCAGAAAAATTCGTTCGCAAGGCCAAAAAATAGAGACTGTTAAGCCTGTCGGCGCAGCCGGTAACGATAAGCTGATGCGTGCAGGCAAAAAGGCTAAGGATGCTGGCACTGATGTATTAAGAACTCGTAGTATGCCGGAATCGTTGGCTGCTGAGGCGGCTGTCTTAGGCTCGATGATAATCGATCCGGAATGCATCGGGGATGTTATCGAGATTGTTAAAAAGGATTCGTTTTATCGAACAGAGCACCAGTATATATTCGATGCTCTCATCGCCCTTTTTGAGAAACATAGAAGTCATGGAATAGATGCGGTGCTGCTTCGCGACGAGCTCGTCAAGCGCAAGCAGCTTGAAAAGGTGGGCGGCGTCGAGTATATCGTAAAGATTTTAGACTCCGTTCCTTCGTCGGCAAACGTGGCTTATTATGCGGGGATCATCAAAGACAAAATGCTTTTGCGTGAGATTATTCAGGCCACCACCGAGATTTTAAATGATGCATACGACGAAGCCGGTGAACCAAACGAAAAACTTGACGAAGCAGAGCGTAGGATATTTGCCGTTACCGATAAAAAGGTAACCAGTAATGTCGTTGGTTTGAAGGATTTACTGACACGTGCGTATGAGCTTATAGAGAAGCGCGAGGGCAGCTATATTACAGGATTATCAACCGGCTATTATGAGCTTGACGATTTGACCTGCGGTCTGCAGAATGGTGAGATGATAATCATCGCCGGCAGGCCAAGTATGGGCAAGACCTCTCTGGCATTGAATATCGCAGAACATATCGGTCTGATGGAGAAGATTCCGATAGCGATATTCTCATTGGAGATGGGCAAACAACAACTGGCCGAAAGATTTTTGTGCAGCGCTAGTGAGATTGATGCCCAATTAGTCAGAAAGGGGATGCTCAGTACCGAGTACTACCAGAAGCTGGTCGAGACCTGCGGGACCTTTTCTGAGGCGCCGATTTATATCGATGACACCGCGGCTCTTACACCACTTGAGCTTCGCGCCAAGGCAAGAAGGCTCAAGAGCCGATATCATATACGCTGCATTATAGTAGATTATTTGCAGTTGATGCATCTGGGTACCAAGCGGGTTGAATCACGTCAGCAGGAAATCACCACAATTTCAAGATATATCAAGGCCTTAGCGAGGGAACTGAACATCCCGGTTATCGTTTTGAGCCAATTGAATCGCTCCCCGGAAGGCAGGGAGCATCACAAGCCACGGATGAGCGACCTGCGTGAGAGCGGCAGTATCGAGCAGGATGCTGATGTTGTGATGCTGCTGCATCGTGAGGACTATTACAAACGTCAAGAACAAAAGGATTACGAGCCGGACAATACGGCTGAGCTGATAATAGCCAAACAGCGTAACGGGCCGACCGGAACAGTGCGCTTTGTATTCAGAGAAAAAATTACACGGTTTGAGAATGCTTCTCGTGTAGGACAGCCCGCCGGTGAGGGCGTGCCATTCTAATAATGAAAACAGAAGTCAGAAAACAGAAAACAAAAGTCAGAAGTCAGAAGTCAGAGTCTGTCCTCTGCCCTCTGTCCTCTGTCCTCTGGCTTACATCGATTGTGCTTTTGAGTTTAGGCTCCGGTTGTGCATCCCGCACCCGAAAAGCCGACGTATTAGTGCCGGACAGCGGCGGTAAAAACATTATCAAATCGATTGATTTTGTAAATAACCGCGCGTTCAAGGACAAGAGTCTTGAGAAAAAACTGGACTTTGAGGTAGGTGACTATCTTGACCCGATTTTGGCAGAAGCATACAGAAGAACTATTGCTGAATTTTATCGAAAAAAAGGGTTTACCTTTGTTGAAGTAACGCTGGATAGTGACAAGTTAGAGCAAGGGCAGGTGGTCTATACAATTGACGAGGGGCCGAGAGTCAAGATCGCGTCGGTGAATTTCAGCGGCAACGATTCCTTAAAGACCTCAGCACTTAAAAAGGCCGTAAAGACGAAAACGAAGAAATGGTTTTTTTGGCCGGGCTACTATATTGAAGAGGTGCCGGCTGAGGACGTAGCAAGGCTGGAAAATATCTACTACGAAAGGGGTTTTCTCGACTTCGATATAACGGCCCAAAGGGAATTTAACAAAGACAGGAAAAAGGTACGTATAACATTTGACATTGATGAGGGGCCAATCTATACTGTTAGGGAAATTTCCGTTGCTGGTAATAACAACTTCGATGACCAAAAACTGCTGGAAGGGTTGAAGTTAGAGCAGGGACAAATTTATCATAAGCGAAGGGCTGATTCGCACACCAGGGAGATTCTCAAGCTTTATCAGGAGAGCGGCTTTGTAGATGCTCAGGTTGAGCAGAGGCTTGTTCTGGATGTTAATGTTGTCGATATTGAATTTGACATTATCGAGAGAAAACAGTTCAGGATCGGGCGGGTTGACATAACCGGCAATGAGCAGACGCAGGATAAGGTCGTCCGGCGCGTGCTGGACGAGTATGGTTTTGCACCGGGCCAATTGTACAACGCTGATTTAGCTCCCAGGCAGGGGAACGGCAAACTGGAACAATATGTCCAAAGGATGGCATTGGCCGAGGAGGTGATTATCAGACCTGTTATGCCCGAGGACGGAGCGGATAACCGCAAGGATGTCAAGGTGGACATAACAGAGGGCCAGACGGGCGCGGTAGTTTTCAGTGGCGGTGTCTCAAGCGACAGCGATGTGATAGGCCAGATGGTTTTGGAGCAGCGCAATTTTGATATTAAGGACTGGCCGGAGAGCTTCGGGGAATTCATCACCGGCCAGGCCTTCAAAGGTGCGGGGCAGAGTTTGAGGCTTGCCCTGGAGCCGGGAACTCGAGTTAGCCAGTATTCGGTTACGTTCACTGAGCCATACTTTCAGGACAAGCCCCTAACGTTTAATGTGAGGGGCTCAAGCTGGGAGAGAGAAATGGAAAGACGCGGTGACCACAGGCTATACGACGAAGGCAGGACAAAGGGATATGTAGGGTTCGAGAAGAGGTATGAGAACCACTGGCGAAGGAGTGTCGGATTTAGAGTCGAAAATGTTGACATTGACAGCATCTATTTATATGCACCGCAGGAGATAAAAGATATTGAAGGCTATACCTTCCTTACCGGAGTTAGACTCGGAGTCGGAAGAGATTTAAGGGATGACATATTTAATCCGGGCAGGGGCTATAAATTTAATGTCGGTTACGAGCAGGTTACCGGTGATGAGACTTTCGGTATATTGGAAGGGAGCTGTGTAGGATACAGAACTCTTTATGAGGATTTGCTTGAGCATAAAACCGTTCTGGCGATGAAGGTGCTTGCAGCAACAACGTTAAGTTATGCACCACCTTTTGAGAAGTTTTACGGTGGTGGTACAGGAGCTTATGGTATCAGAGGTTTTGAGTATCGTGGCGTAAGTACAAGAGGCCTGCAGACAAATGTCGCCAGCCCCGAGCGCAAAGACCCGATAGGCAGTGACTGGATATTTTTGGCCAATGCTGAAGTAACTATGCCTTTGATAAGCGACAACTTAGCAGCGTTGTTTTTCGTGGACAGCGGAGCGATAGATACCGGCAGGTATCGCGCTGCGGTTGGGACAGGCATACAGATATTGATACCATACTGGTTTGGGCCTATGCCGATGAGGTTTGAGTTTGCCACGCCGTTTATGAAAGACGAAGAGGACGAAACGCGGGTTTTCAGTTTCTCCATGAGAGGACTGTTTTAAATTGACTATTAACTATTGATTATTGAATTATCAATCAAGGCATAAATGTAGAAAGGGTAATTTATGAAGGCCAAAACGATGGTTTTAGGTTGCTTGGCGGGTGTGGTTGTTTTAGCAATGGCCCCCGCCGGCAACAGGCGGGGTCAGGCTCAGCTAAAAGGTGATTTCCCCTCTTCGAAGATTGGTACTGTCAGCATTATGAAAGTCTTTCGTGATTGTAAGAGCAGCGCCGCACACAGGAGCGAGCTTATCGCTGAACAAAGTAGAATAAGAGCGGAATTAGAAAAGCTTTCCACAGAGCTCCAAGCTGAGGAAGCCAGTCTCAAAGCATTAAAACAAGACAGCAGTGATTATTTAGCAAGGCGTAAGGAAATAATAAATAAGCAGGCCGATATAAAGGCTCAGGATGATTTTGGCAAAGAGCAGTTAATATTGAAACAATACAAATGGAGCAAAGAACTCTATCAAGACATTCTGCTAATAGTCTCTGAGTTAGCCAAGGAAAAGGGATTGGATTTGGTACTTGAAAAGGATGAAATTGACCTTCTTACATTAAGTGTCAACGAAATTTCGCAAACCATCAGGACCCACAAAGTGCTGTATAGTGGCGGATGTATAGATATTACTGATGAGGTAGTGGCTCGGCTGGATAAAAAATAGAGGATAGACGACAGAGGACAGACTCTGATTTCTTATGAGGTTGACGATTGCACAATTAGCTAATCGGCTTGAGGCCGAGTTAGCCGGTCAGGGCGATCCCGATAAAATCGGGAGCAGGCAGATAAGCGCTGTAGGCCCGGTCGAGACAGCCGACGAGAGTGAAGTTACTTTCGTCTCGGACGATAAACATAAGGCTGCGCTCGAATGTTCCCGTGCAGGTGCGGTTATTGTTTCAGCGCATCTCGACGGTTTAGACAAGCCACAGCTAATTGTCAAAAATGTCAATGCAGCTTTAATAGAAGCCTTGAATATTTTTACACCTAAACTAAAAGCTGTAACCACAGGTATTGACCCGACCGCCAAGCTCGCCCACAACGTCAAGATAGCTGAAGGAGTGTCTGTTGGTGCAGGTGTAGTGATTGACGATGGTGTTGAAATCGGCAAAAACAGCGTAATCGGCAGCGGATGCAAAATAGGAGAGAATTCGAAACTCGGTAAGAATTGCCGGCTCGACAGCAATGTTGTTATTTATCATAATTGCCGTTTAGGTAACAATGTGGTGATTCAGGCAAACAGCACGGTCGGCTCAACTGGTTTTGGGTATTCATTTATTGACGGTGCCCACAGACTTATTCCCCACAACGGCGGGGTAGTAATTGAAGACTTTGTCGAGATAGGAGCCAATTGCTGCATTGACAGAGCCAAGTTTGGAAATACCATAATAGGAGCGGGTACAAAGATAGACAACCTTGTGCAAATTGCCCATAACGTGGTAATCGGCAGGTGCTGTCTGATAGCGGCCCAGGTCGGCATTTCCGGTAGTTGCAAGCTGGGTGACGGCGTTGTGTTAGGTGGCCAGGTCGGCCTGGCGGATAATATAAAAATAGGTGATGGCGCAATGATTGGTGCTCAATCCGGTCTTAGCCACAGCATAGCAGCCGGACAACAATTAATGGGCAGCCCTGCGCTCGAGAAGAGAGAGTCATTCCGGATATTCGGTTTGTGGAGGCGTTTGCCGAAGATGGCAGAGTTGTTAAAGCAACTACACAAGAGGGTGGAAAAACTTGAAGCTGCAGAAGACGATAAAGAATGAAGGAAAGATAAACGGTCGGGGCATGTTCGCAGGTGAGGAAACGAAGCTTGTTTTTCGGCCTGCTCCTGCGAATTCCGGGATAACCTTCGTCCGGACCGATGTCCCTGAGACGGTGCGGATTAGTGCTGTTGCGTCCAATCTTGCCGAGCGCAATCGCCGCACGACTATAAAAAAAGGTTCTGTGAGTATAGAAACCATCGAACATTGTCTTGCTGCAGTTAATGCGCTTGAGATTGACAATATGGTCATAGAAGTTGACGGCTCTGAATTACCTGCTCCTGACAGTAGTTGTGCCGAGTATTTCAAGGTTCTCAAACGTGCCGGAGTGGTTGAGCAGGACGTTAGCCGGAAAGAGTTTGTTATCAATAAGCCTGTTACTGTTACTGCCGGTGATGCTTGCGTTTATGCCCTGCCGTATTCTGATGACGGATTAAGTTTGACATACGATCTGGATTACGGTGGACACACAGGTATCGGCAGGCAGATTTTCAGTTGTCGACTTTCTCCAGAGAGTTTTGAGAAACATCTGGCACCGGCCCGAACCTTTTTACTTGAGGCTGAAGCCAAACAGTTTCAACTCCGGGGGATAGGGACGCACATTAGCCCTCGCGATATTCTGGTTATCAACTCAGACGGCCCCATTAAGAACAGTTACAGATTTCCTAACGAGTGTGTCAGGCATAAAATTGTAGATTTGATTGGCGATATTGCCTTAGTGGGTCGAGCCGTTAAGGGCAGGATTGTGGCTTATAAGAGTGGTCATGCGCTGAACCAGCAGCTCGCAAGGAAATTATACGAAGCGGCCCAGCAGCAGGAGCAGATAGCCAAGTTCGGGACGGATGCACTATTGGATATTCGACAGATTGGGAAGATTCTCCCACATAGATACCCATTTTTGCTGGTGGACAAGGTAATCGAAATTGAAGGTGATACGCGAATAAAGGGCATAAAGAATGTAAGCTTTAATGAGCAATTCTTTCAGGGCCATTTTCCAGGGACTCCTATTATGCCCGGTGTTCTTATCGTAGAAGCAATGGCACAAGTGTCCGGCTTGTTGTTTGCACAGAGGCTGGAACATACGGGTAAGCTGGCAGTGCTGTTGAGTATGGATAATGTCAAATTGCGTAAATCTGTTGTTCCCGGCGACCAGCTTATCCTCACCGCCGAGACTGTCAGGTTGAGGAAGAGAACGGCACAATGTCGGTGCAAGGCGATGGTTGGCGATGCAGTAGTTGCCGAAGCGCAAATCAGATTTATGCTTGTCGATGATGAAAAGGTATAGAAACAGTTCAAGGTGTTTTAAGGAATTTAGAAAGTGCCTAAAGTGAGCTAAAGTTATCTTTGACTTTAGGCACTCAAAACTTTGTCCACTCTGAATTATGAGATTGACGATTTATGGAGGTAAGAAAAAAGGCATGAGGTTGCAGATACATCCCAGTGCAGTAGTTCATAAGGATGCTGAACTGGCCGAGGGAGTTGTAATTGGTCCCAATTGCGTTATTTACAGCGGGGTCTCAATCGGGGCAGGTACGAAACTTGAGGCCAATGTGGTGATTAACAATGGTGTCAAAATCGGAGCAAACAATCATTTTTTCCCGAATTGTGTGATTGGGTGCCGGCCACAGACGCTGCGGTTGAGTTCAGGTGACGAATTCGGCGGGATTGTAATGGGTGATGGAAACATCATTCACGAACAGGTAACAATCCATCCGGGTATTCGTCCCGAAGCAAATACGGAAGTGGGAAATGATAATTTCATTATGGTCGGTGCTCACATTGGACATGACTGCATACTTGAAGATAAAACTGTCATGAGTAACCTTGTGCAGATAGGGGGTCACTGCAAGATTGAGACCGGTGCCTGGTTCAGCGGTCTGGCTGGGGCACATCAGTTTGTTACAATAGGTAAGTGGTCTTTCGTGGCGGGACTGGCCGGGATTACCCGGGATGTTCCACCGTTTATGACTGTCAGCGGGCATTATCCACCGCGGGTTCGGTGTGTTAATAAGCGAGGTCTGGACCGAGCCGGCCTAAATGTCGAACAACAGAAGCGAATATTCGAAGCGTACAGGAAGCTGTATCGCGAGCCGGGCACATTGCTGGAGAATGCAAATGCTTTGGCGCAGGAGGATGGGCTCGATGAAAATGTTCAGGCTATTATTAACAGCATAACCAAAAGCAGCGAACATCAGTTCGGCAGGTATCGCGAGAAGTTTAGATGACAGACAATGATGGACACTGACCTGTCAGTGTTAGTCCGTGTTCGAAGGGTACACAATGCAAAATACGAGAGTGCGAACCGCTGTTGTTGGCGCCGGCAAAATGGGGGCCATACACGCGAAGGTCTATGACCAGCTGCCGCAGAGTGATTTTGTTGCTGTGGTCGATATCGACGCCAACAAAGCCCGGCGCTTAGCCGATCAATATAATTGCCTGGCCTTTACTGATTACACCGACATCTTAGATAAGGTTGACCCTGTTAAAAGTTCGTGGATAAAGGGGACCGGTGAGTCTTTGGTAGAGACTTTTAACGGGATTGATGCGGTAACGATAGCTACTCCGACGGTAACACACCTAAAGCTGGCAAAAGACTTTATCAAGAAGAATATTTCTGTCCTGATTGAAAAGCCCCTGGCGGCCAACGTCAGAGAAGGAAGAAAAATTGCAGGACTTGCCAAGAAAAATAACAGCGTCGTGGCGGTGGGGCATTCCGAACGCTGCAATCCGGTTGTTCAGGCGATAAAGCGGCTCGATATTGAGCCGAAGTTTATCGAGGCCAACCGCATCAGTCCGTATCCATTCCGCTCGACCGATGTCGGTGTCGTGCTGGACGTGATGATTCACGATATAGATATTATTCTGTCCATGGCG
>Ga0114922_10001240_pt1 | contig 24364 bp, 17 predicted proteins | sample AartaG_FD_100975 | JGI IMG/M metagenome (GOLD analysis project Ga0114922, IMG submission 100975) | Deep subsurface microbial communities from Aarhus Bay to uncover new lineages of life (NeLLi) - Aarhus_00045 metaG | ecosystem: Environmental > Aquatic > Marine > Oceanic > Sediment | place... | reverse complement strand
CTGAGCCGGGATTCGTGATCAGTGAAAATAACGCTAGTCTGTCACTTGTCACTGATTACGTTCTACGGCTCAGCAGGAGCTTCGCCCTCCCATACCGAGTGAAGTGAAACAGCATCGCAATGCCAACTTTCTATTGACAGCTGTTTAGAGAAGAGGTACACTATGTTGGCTGATGCTAATGTTCTCATCAGTAGAGTTAAATGTGTCATGTGAACGATATGCTCAAAAGGAGTTCAAGGAGGTGATTGGTAATAATGTAAGAAGCCGTTAAAGGTAGTCTTTGCGTCAGGAAAATTGCTAAGGAGGCTAGGAAATCATGTTAAAGCTGGTGTTAGGTATTTTTGGATGCTTTTTCATGCTTTTTGCTCTGACAATTGGCAATGCAGATAGCAAAACCCTGTTTTACGATGATTTTGAAGACGGCGTTATTTCAGAAGTATACAAGTTTAGTGGAGAAGACCTGCCTCAAACCAGCGCCGGTACACCAGAATGGGTGGAAGAGGAAGGTGTCTTTTCACAAGTCAGTACATCACAAGGCGATGAAGCTCACGCAGTGATTATGGAGCAGTATCCTGAACTGATCACTATTAAGGCAAAGGTCCGAATTGATAGCTGGCAGGACGGGGATACGGCGCGCGCTGGGCTGGCTCTCAGAGTAGGTGAAGCCACCGGTCGTGGGTATAACTTCCTGTTCCACAATACCCAGAGCACCATTCAGTTCCTGAATGACCAGAGTTCGTGGGGAAGTACAGGTGCTTATGATTTCGAAGTTGAAAAGTGGTACTGGATGCAGTTCCACATAGATGAAAACATGGAATTGCATGGCAAAGTCTGGGAAGTTGGTGAAACAGAACCGAATGACTGGATGCTTGATCAGGCTGCGTTTGGCGATGTAAGGCCCTGGGAAGGCGGATACCCCGCACTGAACGGAGGAACAAGCCCTCACGGAGGCAGTGTCGCAGTATCGTATGATGATGTGGAAATATGGGATGAGGATGGTTCTACCCTTTCTGATTTCATCTCCGTGGGGCCCGCTGGCAAAATTGCTGCTACGTGGGCTGGAGTAAAAGCTGAGTGATATATATGAGAAGATAAGGAGGGATATAAGGACAAGAAATAGATTGGCCGAACATGTATCAGGAAAATGGCGCCTGGTAAGTCATCCATTTATAGTAATATCCGATCAGGAGGTAAGAGTCATGTCAAGATGGTTCAGCGTTCTACCAGTTCTCTCTTTGTTGGTCTTTCTGGCAACAGGTAACGCCGCTGGCGAGACTCTATTCTATGATAACTTTGAAGATGGCGTTATTTCGGACGCATGGAAATTTTCAGGGACTGATCTCCCACAAACCAGCGCCGGTACACCAGAATGGGTGGAAGCGGGAGGTGTCTTCTCACAAGGCAACACATCGCAGGGTGACGAAGCCCATGCCGTGATCATGGATCAGGAATTCCCTGAGCTGATTACTATGGAAGCGAAAGTTCGGCTGGATTCGTGGCAGGATGGGGATACGGCGCGCGCTGGGCTGGTTCTCAGAGTAGGTGGAGACACCGGTCGTGGGTATAACTTCCTGTTCCACAATACCCAGAGCACCATTCAGTTCCTGAATGACCAGAGCGCGTGGGGAGACACAGCCAGCTATAGCTTCGAGATTGGTCCCTGGTACTGGATGCAGTTCCACATCGATGCTGGTCAGACATTGCACGCCAAAGTCTGGGCAGATGGTGAAGCTGAACCGAATGCGTGGATGCTTGAGCAGGCTGCGTTTGGTGATGCAAGGCCCTGGGAAAGCGGCTACCCAGCACTGAATGGCGGGACAAGCCCTCACGGAGGCAGTGTCACAGTATCGTATGACGACGTGCAGATTTGGGATGAAGCCGGACCAAGTCCATTAACAGCAGTTAAGCCGACAGGGAAAGCAAGTATTACCTGGGGCGAACTCAAGCGGTAATTCTGCCTTCAGCAAGATAATGCCTGGTTAGATTGACTCGCACCCTTCATGTTGAGGTAGGCAGTATCTTATCGCTAAATTCTTACTGGTTTTTCGCATAGGTAAGCGACCCGGTAAGTTGTCTTGGGCGGGTTAATGAAGATTCATAAATATTTGGGCAATGTTGCGGATGCTTGATCCCGATTGAAATCGGGGATCCGGGGTTCTGTTGGACCCCTGACTTGCGGAGTTTGAGAGATTGATCGGGTAATAGGATTATGTGACGAAGCAACTGATCAAATCCCCCTTTGGGAAAGGGGGAAATGACTTCGCTTCCTGCTAGATTTGGGTTACCCGATTAATTGATAGCCGCAGAAACGATGGGAGAACGAGTGTTGGGTCAAGTTATTGTGGCAAACAAAGTCTTCTAATAAAGCCGATCTCCAACACCCAGCGAACTGATTCAAGGAGGACATGACCCAACCTACAGAAGTGTGCTAACGATTAATTTATGAAACTCCATAAACCCGCCCTATACATCCATAAAATCCTATTCCATGCTCCACCCTGCACTAAATTTTACTCGGAAGATATGCCCTTCACCCGGTTAATAAAAGATTCCATTCCAAACAACTGTTCCGCTATTCTGGCATAGCCTTCTTTTAGCGGATGGCTGGCGTCAGCGTAGTATTCACTTGGCAGGTCTGGAAGTGATTTATAGTCGATGCCTTCTTCTTCCAGCCATGCCTCCATCTGGCCTTTCATATTGCCGTATCGAGCGAGGCTTTCTTCTGTCAGGATATACGGGTTGAAAGGTCCGAGAGTGACGAATACATCGTTATTCCTCGATTTGAGGATTTTTATCGCCTCCTTAAAGGATGCCCACTGGAATGATTCCTCCGCCTGAACCCAGGGGAAATCCTGCTCCTTCATACCTCTTTCAGACCACACTACAGGATTGCTCTTGGGTTTATTCTCTGGCTGGGGCAGTTCCAGAGTAATTGCTTTCAGGGGATTCGTGTAGGGATTTTCCAGCGTCCAGTTCTGCAAATCCATGTTCTCAAAGTACACAGCCTTTATATGACTCGTCCAGTTGAAGAAGGGAACGCTCCTTTCAAGGGCAATACCGATCCGCCGGGAAAATGACGGCCTGTAGCAGTCGGGCTTTGAGATGAACAGCGGGACTAAATCCGGATGGTTGAAGCGAAACTCCTCTTCGCCGCTCAGGTCGTGCTTCTTTGAACTCATCCATAGAGGGTTGAGATGTAAAATAACCGCCTTATTTGAGATGGCTCTGCCGTAGTATTTCAGCAGTCCCAATATGGCGGCGGGATGTGTGCCATCTACGCCCAGATTGGCGAATATCTCCCGGCCTGCCTGCTCGTTCAGATAGTGGGAGAGAGTCTCATCCATCGCCACGTATTGTCCCCAGATGACGGAATCCCCGATAACGACAGCCGGATATTCTGAGCAGGCGTATCTGCTCCACCGTTTGAAAACCCAGTAATCATTGCTGAGTTCATAGGGCAGGCGATAGTCAGTTTGCGGGTTGAAATGCTCGAATTTTGGCCAGAGCACGGGAAGAAAATAGATTATACCTGCAACAATGGCTGCTACTATCAGCCAGCTCGCCCATGACAGCCTGATGGAATTAGAACTGAAGGTAAATGAACGCTTCATTGCCTGCCCTTGCGAAAATAACCAGATAAAGGATTATCAGACACACAACACCTATTTTCAGCGGCCTCCATTCGAGAATTCTCTTTATTCTGGACTCAAACAGAAACTGGTAGAGCCAGATAGAAAGGCAAAGTAACAGCGCGAGAACCGGGAATTTCGGATCTGCCATTCCTGCGGTGAATATGCGCTTCACGATTGTGGCAGCATCGCCGATACTGCTGGCTCTGAAGAATATCCAGGCGAAGGTGACAAATATGAATACGGATATTTGCTTCAACAGCCTGGGTATCTTTTCCGCATAGAACTCCGTCCTTTCCAGTTCCCTGGTCATGAACCTGCCGACAGCGTGCAATGCTCCCCAGATGACGAAAGTCCACGCAGCGCCATGCCACAGCCCGGAGACCACCATGGTTATAAACATATTCCTGTAGGTGTTGAACTTGCCTTTGCGATTCCCGCCCAGAGGTATATACAGGTAATCCCTGAACCATGAGGAAAGGCTGATATGCCATCTGCTCCAGAAATCCCCCAAACCGGTGGCCAGATATGGATTGTTGAAATTGAGCATGAGGTCGAAGCCCATCATCCTGGCTATGCCCCTGGCCATATCCGAGTAGCCGCTGAAGTCAAAGTAAATCTGCCAGGCGAAGGCAAAACTGGCCATCATCAGAGTGAGGCCGTCAAAGAGGTCCGGAGCGGCGTAGACTTTATCCACGTAAAGGGCGAGATAGTCCGCCAGAGCTACCTTTTTGAAAATCCCTACGACGAATAGGGAAAGGCCATCAGTTACGTTTTCAGGGGAGATTCTGGGCTTTTCAGTAAGCTGTGGCAAGACGTTTCCCGCTCTCTCAATGGGGCCTGCAAGCAACCTGGGGAAAAGGGATACGAAAGTGGCAAATCTTACAAAGCTTTTTTCCCTATCCACCTTACCCCGATAAACGTCTATGGTGTAACTTACAGCCTGGAAGGTGTAGAATGATATTCCAACCGGAAAGAGTATTCCCGGCGCGGGAATGGTGTAAGGCGCTCTAAACATAGAAAGAAGGGCGTTCAGATTATCGACCGCGAAGACGCTGTATTTGAAGAAGCCCAGTAACAGCAGACTGTTGACAACACCCACAGCAAGCCATAGCTTCTTCCGCTGGCTTCTCTCCATGAGTATCACTGCGAAGTAATTGACAGTTGTTGAATAGGCGATAATCAGCAGGTAGAAGGGATTCCACCAGCCGTAAAAGACGTAAGAGGCGATTAGGAGCCAGTGGAGATAGAACCTCGTTTTTCGCAGAGGGAAATATATGGAATAGACAATTATGAAAAAGATGGCAAAATGCCAGCTATGGAATAGCATTTGACCCTCACGTGGATTTTTTCAACCACCAAGCGCGCAAACTACTATCAATTCTGGTCTCCAGCTTACCGGATTGAAGGAATATAAGCAGATTCGCTGTGAATGTCAAGGGTAAAATTACTGACTGGGGCTGGAAATCGCTGTAGGTTGGGTCAAGTCATTGATACTGTTGGCGAATTCATTTTGAGGGAGAGTAGAACGCGGATGATGCGGATTGGCCGGGTTTGGGTACCTCAAGCTGTTGTGAATCTTGCTGTTTAACGGAACTTGCTGATCCGAATAACGTTGCGTTGGTATGAGAGAACCCGCCCCTACAAGAGAATAGTTATTTGCTGACTGAACCACTTAGACAAGCTGGCAGCATGTTCTACTTAATTCGCCAACAGTATCAGTCACTGAGAAAACCCCACTTTTTGCTGATGAAGGGAATCTATAGCCCTTGATGAGTTAAGCCCAATCTACTCTTCGATGTCACCGATCATGAAGAAGTTGGTAGTGTTGCTGGTGGTCACATCACAGTTTTCGCCGCCTACCACGTAGATTCTGCTGTCCTTTATGCATGCGCGCAGATCATTGAGACCGTGGGGCATCCGCTCTTCCAACAACTCGTGAGTGTCCGTCTGCGCATCGTATACCCATACCAGGTCGCTGTATTCACCCTGTATAACTCCCCGTTTCGAGTCAGCTTTGACCTTCTGGTATAGTATTTCCTGCCCGCGAAATGGGAACCTGACAACTCCACCCATTGATATTATGTACCGATCATTGTAGGCCACAGACTGATGACCTGACAGCTTTACCGGCAGCGGAGAGACTTCATTCCAGATTTCCATATCCTTCTGAGTCTGCTCATCCGGGCGTCGGGAAAGTATGGCAGAGCAATCACACCTGAGAACCTGGTCAAAGTACTGAAAGTGGCGTATTTTCTCGCTGTCCACCCAGCAGTTGTACCCACCGAGAAGATAGAAGCTTTTGCCAACTGCCGCTCCGCTGCATCCAACTCTTGGTGGGAAAGGAATGTTTCCAATATCTATCCACCCTCTATCCGGGTTTCGCATATCCAGAACTTCGGCATTGGTGATGTTACACGCAGTGAAAGCCCCTCCGCGGGTTCGCTCCCATTCGCCTCCCCCAGCGCATATAGCCAGATCCCCGACCACTGATACAGCGCCATCCGCGCGCCCTTTGCTCAATGGAGGAAGCCCTGTCCATTTCCACTTACCGTCTATGTGGCGCAGCAACCATGCATCATTGAGGCTGACTGGCCCTTCGGAAGTGCTTTTCCGACCGCTGATGACCAGCAAACCATCACCAGCCGTAGTTCCTGAAGTATAGCAGCGACCAACTGGCATCGGCTCAGCGGGAATCCAGTCCCGTTTGTCCGGGTCGAGAAACCATGACATCTCGCTTTCGCGCCACGGGTAAGATACACCCGCTGCATAGACCGGCATATCATCAACGATGCCCATAGCGCCGCCCTTTATCAGGATCGGGAACCATCTGCCCTCAGACCATTTTATCCTCATGCTGGCTACCTCCCTCTTTAATTAGGGCACTGTAAAAGATTTCACCACGGAGGCACAGAGAACGCAGAGAAGACACAGAGGAAAAATGGGTTCTATATTCCCACCCTCTTCCCCGCGTCCCTGTAGTCTATAGCTTTGCATTTGGTGCGTCAACATAAAAAATACATTGTGTTGTTGCCTCGTCCGCTCCTGTTGTGTATAATCTTTACATGGCTATATAGGTAAATAAGATAATTGAACGCGGCATAGCAGGCAGCAATCACCCCCATCCCAGCCCGTCAAGGGGGAAGGAGCTACAAGCCAGTGTTCAAATAATATGTGCACCTATATAGTGCTTGACCAAGTGGTTTTTTGGAGTGCTGGAGCTTGCTCCAGCATTGCGGAAGCAAGCTTCCGCACTCCATAAGACGAATATTATGGGGTCAATGTTGTGAACGAGCAAGGCTGCACGTTCTGCATTGCGGAAGCAAGCTTCCGCACTCCATAACACGAATATTATCGAGTGAATGTTTTGAACGAGCAAGGCTGCACGTTCTACAGAGAGATTATAGTATGGAGGGATGGCATTGTGAGGATGTTTAAGGAAGGTGGTCACAGACTTTTTGAGAAAGATCCGGAAACTGTAAGAGTGGTATCGGAAATGCTTACTGATCTGGAGAAAAACGGTATGGACGCCGTCCGGAAATACAGCAGGAAATTCGATGATTGGGACCCGGACGACTTCGAAATCAGCGAAAGGCAGATTGACGAGGCTATTAGCAAGCTGGATTCCCAGATCATAAAGGATACAGATTTCTGCCAGTCCAATGTACGGGAGTTTGCGGAAGCGCAATTGGGAACGCTTTTGCCGCTGGAGATTGAAATCCGTCCGGGGATTATCCTGGGACACAGGCATATTCCAGTGAAATCCGTCGGCAGCTACATCCCTGGCGGCCGCTATCCCATGTTTGGCTCTGCACAGATGAGCATTATCCCAGCGAAGGTGGCGGGTGTGGATAACGTCTATGCATTTACGCCGCCGGTTAAAGGAGAAGGCTATTTCCCTGCCACTATTAACGCTATGAAAAAGGCCGGCGCGGATAGGATCTTTGTCCTGGGTGGAGTTCAGGCTTTCGGTATGATGGCCTTCGGGATGGGCGTGTTCGAGCCTGTGGATATCCTGTGCGGCGCAGGGAATAAGTACGTTGCGGAAGCCAAAAGGCAGTTGTTCGGCAGATGCGGCATCGACTTGCTGGCTGGTCCTACAGAGATTCTAATCATTGCGGATGATTCAGCAGATCCATCGCTGGTAGCATGCGATCTGCTGGGCCAGGCTGAACACGACCCTAACAGCGGAGTGGCCCTGGTCTGCTTCAGCCAGAATTTTGCTGAAAAATGCAGGCAGGAGCTTGAAAGCCAGCTTGAGGTACTGCCTACAAAGGCTGTGGCAGAGGTATCCTGGAGGGATAACGGCCGCATATACATGGCCGATGATCGGGATGAGGCTATCGCCATCAGCGACGATTATGCCCCTGAACACCTGGAGATCCACGTTGATGATCCGGATTATTACCTGACAAGGCTCAGGAACTACGGCTCTCTGTTTATAGGCGAGGAGACCACCGTTGCCTATGGAGATAAGTGCATCGGCACGAACCATATCCTCCCCACAAGCCGTGCGGCCAGTTATACCGGCGGCCTCTGGGTGGGGAAATTTCTCAAGACTGTGACTTACCAAAAACTTACTCCGGCAGCCAGTAAGGCTATCGGGGAGGTTACCGAACGCCAGTGCAACGTGGAGAGAATGACAGCCCACGCTATTACTGCCAGGGTTCGGGTAGAGCGGTACTCCAACGCGTAGCTGTGCTCTCAGGGGAGACAGATGAATCACTTTCCATATACCTCCGCCAAATACTCGTTGTGCTTTTCAGATAAATCTGTTAGGCCAGAATGAAATTGCCCAGCAGCTTTGATAGCGCGTTGACGTCTTTCCTCTTGACTGATCGTCCCACAAGCGCGGAGGTAGAAGTCTATGCCCTGTCGGATGAGTTCAGCCATAGAAAGGTTTCTTTGTGCTGCGGCTTTCTTAAGCGCCTTTGATTGCTCTTCAGTCAATTGAATTTGTGTACGAACCATAACTGACCTCCATCATGACTGCAAATTTGCCATAGTGACAACACACTCTCGCGCCACACTGCAAGAGCGAATTATGAGGAAAAGGCAATTCGTTTATGTAAGGGGACGGGAGAGTTCAGAACTTGCCGTATTCTGTCACAAGCTCCATGACCCGGCAGTATTGCTGGAAACTGACGTTGTCGGGCACAGAGTGATCGGAGTGATAGATGTAGCCGCCGCCTTGCTTGACAACGGGGAGCTTGGTGGATATTTCCCGAAGTATATCATCCGGGTCCGGGGATGCCATAGCGCGCACGTCAATTCCGCCCATAAAAGCGATGTGATCGCCATAATCCCTCTTCAGTTTGAGCATATCGTTCCCGGCTTTGACCTCAAGCGGCTGAATGCAATCGAACCCCATTTCGATGAAAAGTGGTATGAACTCCATATTATATCCGCAACTGTGTAATATCATAGGAATGCCACGGCTCTTGAAACAATCGCAGATCAGCTTGTGGGCTGGCATCAGCAGTTCGCGGTACGTTTCAGGCGAGAAGAAGCCATGCTCTCTAAACCCCAGGTCATCGAATATCCAGCCGGCGTCGAACTCCATGCCTCTGCCAATCATCTCCTCCGCCATATCTACACAGAGCTGGGCGTCGGTCATGAATATATCCTTTATCCATTCGGGCTCAATCATCATGTTTATCAGCGTCCGCTCAGGGCCAACCATATCGCACACCTTTGTGAACCCGGGACCGAAGTTCATTGTGCAGAAAAATCCCGCTTCGCGAGCCTGACTATTGGCTTTTATCTGGCTTTCCCAGTTCACCCTTGATTCGTTCATCGCCATGCGGGGTTTGTGCTCCTCCCAGATGGCCCGGGAGGTTATGGTGAAGTCGATGAGTTCAGGTGTGGACATCTTGTGTCTCCAGTTCTTCAGCTTTGCGCCGTCGGCATTTGTGGCTATAACGTATTCGTCCGTCTCTTCCACCACCTGCCCGGGCAGTTGAAGGGAATTATCTCCGCCGAATCCACGAAACTCAAAGCCGAAGTATTGAGTGGGTGACTGTCCCTGTGGCAGCCCCTCTTTACGCCATCGCTCCACGGTTGTTCCCCAGGGGCTATCGTGTATAGGTATCCTGTCAGCCACTCTATGCTGCAAAGCCAGTTCTACTCTCTCTTTTGATGTCATTATTTCTCCATACTCCGAATGTAACGAGGGGTTCCAGGATCAGGCGGCGGCAGTGGCGAGAGGTGGCTTAATATACCGATGCCAGTCAGTGCCAGAGCAAGCATAACAACCGACAGGACAACAGCCAGAGTGTCGCTTCTTACCAGGTAGATAATGAACCCCGCGGATATGCTCAACAGGCTGATACCATATAGGATGACGGCAGCCTGGCGCTGCGTGCAGCCAAGTTCAAGGAGCCTGTGATGCGTGTGGTAGCAATCTGCCTTAAAAGGTGACTCTCTTATGATAGTCCTGCGCACTATTGCCCATGAAGTATCTATAATTGGTAATCCGAAGAACAGTACGGGTATCAGGCAATTTGTATTTATGGCTGCATTCTGGAAAATTACCTTGATTGATACGGCAGCAAGTATAAGACCCAGAAACATAGCACCGCAGTCGCCCATAAATATACTCGCAGGATGAAAGTTGTACCGCAGAAATCCCAGCGCGCTACCAGCCAGAATGAGACATATTGCTGCCATAAGCGGTTGACCAGTGATAACTGATAATACAAGTAACGCGGAAGAGATAGTGATGGAGACTCCCGCGGCCAATCCATCCATACCATCAATAAAATTGATGGTATTCACGACTCCAGTTGCCCAAAACAGCGAAAGCAGTAGACCCAATTCCCATCTGATTGCAACAACTCCTACAAAGGGGATGTTGAGTTCGCGGATGATAAATCCAAAGGGCATGAGAACCAATACAGCGGCAAATTGCCCAAGCAGCTTATTTCGAGCTTTTACGACCCACAGATCATCCCAGATACCCACAAGAGAGATAATCATAGCTCCAATGGAAAGACCTGCAAGAGATGGTATAGGTTCTTTCAGACCACGGCCGTAGAGCACGTAACCCAGACCCATTACAATAGAAAATGAGATGACGATGGCAATGCCGCCGATGCCAGGTACAGCTACTTTGTGGAGTTTGCGCTCGTCGGGATAATCCAGAGTGCCGTTCCTGACTGCAACACAACGCAGCGCCGGCGTAATGATTAAGGCAAGTAGAAAGGAGCCAAAACACAAAATTATGTATTGTATTATCATATTACCTCAATCCAAATACTTCGCATATTGGTGCGAAAGAAAACTCATCCAGCATTTTGCATAGCTTCATCTTAGCACTATGCAGATTAACGTAACACTTCAATGAGCGATTTATGGGCATTGGAAGCCTGGGCTGCCCGGCGTCTATATCCCGGGGATGTAAATATACCACAACAGGATGGCCGCCAGCGTTAATCTTTTTCATGAACCTCCTGATCATATAATATGGAAGAAGGCGGAAGTAACCTCCCCCTGAAAAGGGTACTCTCAATCTGGAGATTTCGACCACGGAAATGGGAAACTCCCACAGACCGTTTTCGTATTGGTAAGGATATATGGGAGCGCTATTCATTCCACCGTGCCCTCGCCTGGCAGGGAAAATAGAGGAATCGTATAGAAATCCCTCATCATGAAGAACATCTATGGCCCAAAGGTTCTCATCCCTAATAGAAAACCCCGGCACCCTATAGCCGATTACCTCTACCTGTGCAACACGTTCTATAATCGATCTGGATTTCCTGACATCATCTCTGAATTCCGATTGGTTCTGCTGATAAGCCAGTACATGCGCATAACCATGTGAGGCTATCTCATGCCCCCTCTGCTTTATCTCCCGAATGAGATCCGGATATCTCTCGGCGACCCATCCCAGCACGAAGAACGTACATTTAACCTCTCCGTGTTCAGACAATATATCAAGCAAATCGAGTGTATTCGAGACTACCCGGTTCTCCATCCTACCCCATTGATCGAGGCTAACAGAGCTACCAATGTCAAGTATGTGGAACCAATCCTCAACGTCAATGCTCAAAGCGTTCAAAGAAACCATAATCCGTGATCGGTGATCCGTGATCGGTGATCCGTGATCGGTGATCCGTAATCGGTGATGAGCAATTGACAATTCTTTAACCACATAACTGATCACTGATCACCGATCACGGATTACGGATCACGGTTTTACCTGAAACGTCGTCCCATTTTCCTGAACCTTTTGGCATCCTCCCGGGTTGGGAAGCCAAAATAAGTGGCATTGCTGTCATCATTGACCCTGGGACAGACAGTTCCATTCTCTATACGATCCATAGCTTCTAAAAGAAGTTCGACTCCCAGAGATTTTGCCCTTGCAATAAGAGAATACAAAGTGTCCTCTGGATATATACCAACTTCTCTCTGCAGGATTATCTCACCATTGTCCAACTCTGCGTCCATACGATGGACAGTGACGGCCGTCCGGTTCTCGCCGCTAGCAAGAACCCAGAAACAGGGCATTAAGCCTCTGTACCTGGGAAGAGGCGATGTGTGAAGGTTAATGCAACCGAGACGCGGTATATCGAGAAGTTTTCGCCGGAATATTTGTGTGGCGGACACCGATAATATCAGATCAATATCCATCCTTCGTACCTTATCAAGAAATTCAGAGGAGTTTATATCTGATTCCTCGATAAAATCGACAGAATAGTGACGCGCTGTGGCTGCTACTGAGTAAAACCTTCGGAATCGCACAAAACGGCTCATAGAATTGAGAAACTTAAACCAGACGAAAAGCGCTCCTTCCCTGATGAATCCCCAAAAGCCATATAAGTTGAACAATCTTTTCAGCATGGAGAACCATCTACGCCGGAAAGACGCAGGACTGAGAGCAACCACACCTGCAATGCTCTCTTTCCGCTCCTCAAACATCCTCTTGAAAAAGTCGGGCAGAAAAAACGGTTCCTCTTGAGTGATCACCAATACTCTCATTCACATATACTAGCGAGAAAATGGATATATTTCTCGCTGAGGCACCCTCTGGAGTAGTGTTTCTCAACGAAAGCACGACCATTGCGTCCCATGGTATCGGCCTGCTCGGTGTTATTATAGAGCTTAAGTATCGCATCCGCAAGCTCTGAGGCATTCTCAGGCTCAACAGGTATCCCGGCGTGTGCTTTCTCAAGAACTTGCCGCGATTCTCCTCTTACAGCGAGGACTATCGGACGAGCACAGGCCATGATCTCAAACATTTTTGATGGTATAGTGTGAGAAAACACCTCCCGATCCTTTAACACTACAAGGCACACATTCGAGTCTTTGTAAAACCGGGGAACCAGCTCCCGCGGCTGACCGGGAAGGAAGCTGACAGATGAAAGACATCTTCGTTGAGCATCCTGCATAAGCTTTTCTTTCTCTGCTCCCTCGCCTACGAATAGAAACTTTATGTTGTAGCCTTCCAGCTTCTCTGCGGCGTCAAGGACGACCTCCAGGCCCTGACATAGCCCATGTGTTCCAATATACGAGACCAGAAATTGCTCATTATCGCGATGGCTGTCCTCATCCGCTCCGAAGAAATCCATATCTACGCCGTTAGGAATTACAGCTACTCTTGAGAACGGCCCCGCCCTTTGAGAAATCACTTCTCCCGCGGATTCAGCAACTCCTACGATACCGGAAGCTCTCTTGTATAGAAAACGCTCCATGCTTTTCAGCAATTCCAGTATCAATCTATTTTTCAACGCCCCAACAGCTATGATCGTGTCGGGCCACAGATCGCGCACCTCAAATACAAAAGGCTTCTTCTTGAACCTGCTCGCGATATACCCGGCAGCACCGACGAAAAACTGTGGTGAAGTAGCTATGACAACGTCACATGCGTGAACCAGGGGAATTCCCAGCAAAGTCGCTGATATGGGAAACGAAAGATAGTTGGCTATCCTTTTGGTGAATCCCTTATTGGGAGTGGCGAAAACCCATGTTCTGATAACCTCAATCCCATCCACAAACTCTCGCCGAAGAATCTCACCCCTATACTCCTCGGGAACAATACCTGTCGGATGATTTGGGAAAGCCGTCAGTACCTTTACCTTGTGCCCCATCCTGATCCAATGGCTTGCCAATTCATATACTCTTGCTGATGGCGCTCCCATCTCAGGTGGAAAATACTGCGAAATATACAATATTCTCATTTTACAGTAGGTCTATGGGTCTATAGGTCTATGAGTTAAATGACAATGGTCTTTAAGCCTTTTGGCATGGTAATCTACGACTTCGGGAATATACCATATTAGCTGGAGTTTGTCAAGTGTAAATGAGCATTGAAACAAATGTATATATGAGACATGAGACATCAGACATCAGACTTGAGCCTTACGTCTCATGTCTCACCCAGGTCTTCAGGCAAGCCGCTCCTTGCTGATTCGAGTATCTTGAACGTTGTTATAGTTACAGCGACGGCCTCCTGGAAATCCATAGGAACCTTCTCCCCTTTTGATACAGCTTCCACAAATTCCTGGAGTTCAGAACTGTGACCCTTGTCCTGATGCCCGCTGAATTTCTGGCGGCTTCCATCGCTGGCGATCTCGGCGTATCTAAAATCATCAATGATACAGACCGAACCACCGCCGAAGATTTCAACACGCTCCTTCGAGAACCCGGGATCGCCATTTGCCAGATAATTTATGGTTCCAACAGAACCGTCTGAGAAGGTGAGAATCAAACACACATTGTCCGCAGTGTCCTCGCCCTGACTGCCACTTCGCAGCATTTCAGCATAAACGCGCAAAGGATAGCAGCCTGCCATGTACTGGAGGAAATCAACGAAATGACAGGCTTCGCCGATTATTCTTCCCCCGCCTTCCTCAGGATCATGTAACCAATTGTCCCTGGGAATTGGACCAGCATTAACGCGGTAGTTAATGGATATAGGATACGTCCTGCCGCGGAAGTGGTTTTCAATTCTTCTTGTAAAAGGAGCAAAACGCCTGTTAAATCCGACCATGATATTGCCGTTGGAAGTCTTCCATGCTTGCACGATCTGTTTGAGTTGCTCCGGGGATATGGCCAGTGGCTTCTCAACGAAAACGTATTTGCCTTTATTGAGAGCTTCAATGGCGATCTGGGAGTGTAGGTTGTGCCGCGTGGCAATAATCACGGCATGCAATTCGGGATCATCCAGGATCTCCTTGTAATCGGAAGTAACGTAATCACATCCGAATCGCTTGCCGGTATGGGCGGCGGTTAATCCAGTTGCGGTGGCAATACACCTGATGTTGGCTGATTTTATCTTGCTTAGATTCGGTAAAAGCACTCCCCTGGCGAAATTTCCTGCGCCGATAATCCCGATGTTGACTCGACCTTCAACGGGTCGCTTTTTGGTTCCTACACCCGTAGTCTCGGTTAGAAAGACTTTGCTCTTTAACTGTGTTTCCACGTCATATTTCAGCAAAATTGCCAGATACTTTTCCTGAGTTTTCCCGGTTATAATATCATAGGCACTCAAAGCGTCGTCAAAGTCAAATACGTGTGTAACAAGCTCTTTAGGTTTTACATCTCCCTGAGCAACGAGCCGGAGGAACTCTCCCATGTTGTGCTTTTCTGTCCATCTAATGTAGCCGACTGGATAATCCACGCCTTTTTCTTCATAATTGCTGTCATATCTGCCCGGGCCATAAGACCTGGACAACCTCAAATCCAGCTCTTTCCTGTAGTAGACATCCCGCGGCACTTCCATACCTACTGAGCCTACTACCACAATTCTGCCTCTATCCCTGGATATGTCGCCGGCCATCTGGACAGGCTCACTGCTGGTTGTAGCAGCGGTGATGATCACCGAATCCATGCCCAGTCCGTCGGAGAGATCATAGCAGAGCGCCTGGGCCTGGTCTGTGACGACGGCAGCATCGGCTCCCAGTTTTTGGGCGAGGTCAACCTTTTCGGGATCGATATCGATCCCAAAAACTTTGCAGCCATTAGCTTTGAGCATTTGAACGGTTATCTGTCCAACCAATCCCAGCCCAATGACGGCGACGTTCTCCCCAAGCTGCGGCTGGGCGCGCCTGATGCCCTGCAAAGCGATTGAGCCAACTGTAGCAAAGGCGGCTTCCTCGGGACTGACGCCTTCAGGTACTTTTACACAAAGGTTCCTTGGTATAAAAACCACCTCTGCGTGATTGGCGTATCCTGCCCCGGCACAGGCTACCATCTCTCCAGTTGTGAACCCATCAACTCCTCCACCTACTGCTTCTACCACTCCAGATGAGCTATAGCCCAGCGGCATGGGAGTCTCTATACTCTCCATGACTTTACGAAAAGTGCTGACAAGCCCATCCCTTTTGACCCGTTGCCATACTTGCTTGACCAGATCCGGCCGCGCCCGCGCTTTGCCCACGATGCTTTTCTGCCCCAAATCCACAAGCATACGCTCCGTCCCGGCGCTTACCAATGAGAAGCAATTCCTTACCAGTAGTCCGCCGGGCTTGAGCACAGGAGTTGGGACATCCTCTACCCTCAATTCACCGCTTTTGAAGTTTTGAGTCAATTGCTTCATTTTATGTTCCCTCAGAAAAAAGCTGGTGATGGATATTCCCATCCATAACGTGTTTGCTATTTCTAAATGTTTTGATCGGCAAGTAATGTATGTTTTCCAGAATGGGCGGGTTTGAACGCCTCAAGCTGTTGTGAATCCTGTTTTTTGGCGGAAATTGCTGATCCGAATAACGTTGTATTTGCATGAGAGAACCCGCCCCTACAAAAGAATGGTTGTTTACCGGCTGAACCATTGAGCCTGTCAATCCAAATTCTAACGCCATTTTGCTCTCAAGTCAACACGAAATGATCCTGAGAGATTTTGCATTTGACATTTCCCTCTGCATGAAATACAGTGTTTTGTATAAAGAATAGGATTTTGTAACGCCGGTAAGATAGATTCTTTACTAATGGAGAATAGTATAATGAAGTCAAAGACGGTAGCGAGTTTGGCTGGTATGATGGTGATGACATTCCTTCTTGTGGGTGGACTGGATGCGCAAAGGCAGATGGAAAATCTGGGGCGCGGTGTAGTAGCGATCAATCAGGGCGATGGGAATGTGTATGTAGGCTGGCGTATGCTGGGAACTGACCCGGATGACGCAGCCTTTAATCTCTATCGCTCCACAGGCGGTGGAGAACCTATCAAGCTGAACCATGAACCCATAACGGAATCAACCAACTTCGTTGATGAAGGCGTTGATCTGAGCCAGTCAAACTCCTATTTCGTTAAGCCTGTATTGGAAGGCGAGGAGCAAGGGGCAAGTGCTCCCTTTACGCTGCCGGCAAATTCACCTGCAAGGCAATACATATCGGTTCCCATCCAAACTCCCGAGGGCTACAGACCAAATGATGCGGCTGTGGGCGATCTCGACGGCGATGGGGAATATGATATTGTGCTGAAACAGGAGATGAGAGGTCGTGACAACGCCCGGCGGGGAGTATGCGAGGGCACTACAAAGCTTGAAGGCTATAAAACAGATGGCACTTTCCTCTGGAGGATTGATCTGGGAAGGAACATCCGTGAAGGCGCTCACTACACCCCATTTATTGTCTATGACTTAAATGGTGATGGTATCGCTGAGATCGCTGTAAGAACATCGGAAGAGACTGTTGATGGGACAGGCGCTGTAATCGGAGATACGGACGGCGATGCCAGGACGAATTACGTCAATCCCAGAACAGGGTATATACTGGAAGGCCCTGAGTTTATCTCCATATACGACGGCAGGACAGGCAAGGAGGTCGCCAGGGATAATTACATCGCCAGAGGCAAAGTCTCTGACTGGGGTGATGACTATGGCAACCGGGTTGACCGGTTTCTCATGGGCGTAGCATATATTGACGGGGAGAGGCCGAGCCTCATAATCTGCCGCGGTTACTATGAGCTTACAAAACTGGAGGCATGGAATTACCGGGATGGAGAACTGACGAAGGAGTGGCAATTCACAAGTGATGATTGGCCGGGATATGCCGGGCAGGGGAATCATAATCTCAGTATCGGCGACGTTGACGGTGATGGCAGAGACGAGATTGTCTATGGGGCGTGTTGTATTGATGATGATGGAGGTGGGCTTTACACGACAGGTTTGGGGCATGGAGATGCCATTCATCTCTCCGATATAGACCCGGACAGGCCCGGGCTGGAAGTGTTTCAGTGTCATGAGCCGGCCCCCAGCCCGGCCGGCATAGAGCTTCGTGACGCTGGAACTGGACAGCTTATATGGGCGAAGCCCACACCAGAAGACAGAAGAGAGGGACCGGGTAGAGCACTGGCTATGGATATTGACCCACGCCATAGAGGATATGAGTGCTGGGCAGCGGGCGGTATAAACGGTCTATACACCTGCAAGGGCGAGAGAATATCTGATACCAAGCCCAGATCATGCAATATGGGGATATGGTGGGACGGCGACGTCACTCGCGAATTCCTTGATGGCACCAGAATTGATAAGTGGGATTATGAAAATAACAGTGCGAGCAGATTGCTTGAGGCGGAGGATTTCGATTGCGTCAGAAACAATGGATCAAAAGCGAATCCGTGTATATATGCCGATATCCTGGGTGACTGGAGAGAGGAGGTAATCTGGAGGACAAGGGACAATAGCGAACTGCGCATCTTTACGACTACCATACCTGCAAACCGCCGATTCTATACCTTTATGCACGACCCCATATACAGAATAAGCGCCACTTTACAGAACGTCGGTTACAATCAGCCTACTCAGCCCGGTTTTTACGTGGGAGACGGTATGGAATCGCCGCCTCGCCCTTTGATAGAATTAACATCTGAAAAGCAGTAGGACGAATGAAGATGATTGTAGCCCAAGTTTCTTACTTGGCTATAGGTGTTTTCGGCTATTGGCCAGGATAGAATCCTAGGCTACTGGTTTTCAATTTCGCCAACAGTATCGAAATGTGTGGAGAAACTACTTGCCAAAGATGCCGGGAAGTGGTATATTTTTCGACAGAACCAATGCAGGCAAGATAGAACTGACATGGATCAGGAGAGCAATCTTCTGGCACAGTTCTGTGAAGCTATTGATGAGTCTTAACCCGTTCGATTGCGCATGACTGGGGGTGGCAAACATGGCAGATACAGGATTTGATTACGACCTTTTCATCAGCTACGCGCACATTGATAACCAAACCATAACCAAAGACCAGGAAGGCTGGATCGCCATGCTTCATCGCGCCCTGGATATAAGACTAGCCCAATTGTTAGGGGAGAAACCGAAAATATGGCGCGATCCCAAGCTGGGCGGCAACGATTACTTTAACGAGGAAATTATCGAGGAACTTACCAAAGCCATCGTTCTGATCTCGGTGCTGTCACCCAGGTATGTGAAGTCAGAATGGTGCGTCAGGGAGATCGAGACGTTTATGGAAATCGCCCAGCAGAGCATCGGCTTACACCTTGGCAATAAGTGCCGCATCTTCAAGGTGATCAAAACCCCCATACCTCGTGAACAGCATCCTCCCGAAACCAGGGATCTGCTGGGCTATGAGTTTTATGAGATCGACCCGGAGACCGGCCGCCCTCATGAGTTCATGGGCTTTGGCGGCGATCCCGCGCCTGAATACTGGGAGAAATTGGAGGACCTGGCTCAGGACATTCGCGAACTGTTATATATGCTCAAGACCCGACAGGATGGTCAGCCTTCGCCTGCTCCATCCGGTGTTGCTGTGTACCTGGCAGAAACTACCTATGACCTGCGCGAAGAGCGCGATCAGATCCGCCGGGAGCTGCAAACGCGCGGGTGTATTGTCCTGCCAGAACGGCCGTTGCCAATGTATTTACCGGAATTGGAAGCCGTAGTCAGGGAAAATCTGAGCCGCTGCACCCTCTCCGTTCATCTCATTGGTGAACGTTACGGCCTTGTGCCGGAAGCGGCTGACTGCTGCATACTTGAGTTGCAGAATACCCTTTCCATTGAGCGAAGTCGGCAGGCTCCCGGCTTTTCTCGCCTGATCTGGCTGCCCGATGACCTGAAGCCCGTGGATGAACGTCAGGCGGCGTTTATTCGAGATCTACAGACCGATCCCGTCCTGCAGCCGGGCGACGACATATTGCAGTGCACATTGGAGGAGTTGAAAACCGCCATTCAGGACAAACTGGAGCCTTCAAAGGTTACAGATGATAAAACATCGGAACTGACTCGCATCTACCTGATCTACGACCAGCGGGACCTGGACGCTATTGCGCCGCTGCAGCATTATCTCTACGAACAGAAGTATGAGTCGCTTCTGCCGTTATTTGAGGGCGACGAAGCCGATGTGAGTGAGGAGCATCAGGAGAACCTGCGAATCTGCGATGGGGTTATTATCTACTACGGCCATGCCAGCGAAGCCTGGCTGCAAGGGAAAATTCGCGATCTGAGAAAAGCCCCTGGTTATGGCCGTTCGACGCCTATACAAGCTAAAGCCATCTACGTGGCGGGCCCTGAGACCCCTCAGAAAGAGCGCTTTCGCACCCTTGAAGTGGATGAGGTCATCAGAAATTTTGGGGACTTCTCACCTGACCATCTTCACGCATTTCTCGATACACTTCAGGGAAAGAAAGGGGGCAGGGACGATGGCTGATGCTCAAGGACGCTTCAATCCATTTCCCGGTCTGCGCCCCTTTAAGTCTGAGGAGGACTATCTCTTCTTCGGGCGCGAAGAGCATACCAACGACCTGCTCCGGAGACTGCGGCAGAACCGTTTCATCGCTGTTGTGGGCGCATCCGGCAGCGGTAAATCCTCCCTCGTTCACGCCGGTCTCCTGCCCGCTTTGCACGGCGGATTTATGACACAGAGCGGCTCAAGCTGGCGGGCGGCCGTATTCCGACCTGGCGCCGATCCCATTGGCGAACTGGCTCGCGCTCTCAGTCAACCCGAGGTGTTTGGCGCCGATGATGAGGCCAATGCTGCCGTAAACGAGACTATCGTGGAAACGGTTCTGCGCCGCAGTTCCCTGGGCCTGGTGGAAGTCGCACGGCAAGCTCGCATGTCAGAAGGGGAGAATCTGCTGGTGGTGGTTGACCAGTTTGAGGAACTGTTCCGCTTTAGGGGGAATGTGAAGGGGACGCGTGGCACGGACGACTCGGCTGCCTTTGTCAAACTGCTCCTGGAAGCGGGCCGCATTGAGATGCCGCCCATTTACGTAGTGCTGACCATGCGCTCCGACTTCCTGGGAGACTGCGCCCAGTTTCGCGATCTGCCGGAAGCCATCAACGACGGTCAGTTTCTCATCCCTCGCATGACCCGGGAGCAGCGTCGGAAAGCTATCGAAGGCCCTGTAGCTGTGGGCGGAGCCAAAATGGCGCCGCGCCTGGCGCAGCGGTTGCTCAACGACGTGGGGGACAGTCCAGACCAACTGCCCATCCTCCAGCACGCCCTGATGCGCACTTGGGATAAATGGCGGGAGGACGGGGACGAGCAACTGGACATTCCCCATTACGAGGCCATTGGCGGAATGGATAAAGCTCTGTCAGGACACGCGGATGAAGTCTATGCAGAACTGCCCGATGACCGCAGCCGCGCCGTTGCTGAGAAGCTCTTTAAAGCCCTCACTGACAGGGGGCCGGATAACCGGGGTCTGCGCCGACCGACGCGGTTTGATGAGCTTTGCCGCATCATCTCGGCTGAAGAAGGCGAGGTGGTAACGGTCATCGAGGCATTTCGTCAGCCTGGATGCTCCTTTCTGGTGCCGCCAGCCGGCGTTCCCCTGCTGCCTGACTCTGTGGTGGACATCTCCCACGAGAGTCTGATGCGTATATGGGATCGGCTGGAAACCTGGGTGGAGGAGGAAGCACGATCATCTCAGATATATCGTTGTCTGGCTGAGACAGCAGTCCTCCATAAGACCGGGGACGCCGGGCTGTGGCGGGACCCGGATCTGCAATTCGCCCTGAAGTGGCGCGACCAGAACCAGCCAAACGAATCCTGGGCGAAGCGCTATCACCCCGCGTTCGCCGATTCCATGAGCTTCCTGAAGGAGAGTAGAGAAGCACGCGAGGCTGAACAGGCCAGGGAAGAGGAACGGCGCAGACGCGAACTGGAGCATGTACAAGCTCTCGCTGCGGCTCGGGCAAAATCCAACAAGCGCTTGCTTATGTTTTCAATTGGCCTGGCTGTTGTGGCTCTGCTGGCAGTGGGAACTGCAATATTTGCGTTAGGCCAGCGTCAGCAGGCTGTGGTGGCGAAGAAGGAAGCAGACGAGCAACGCCGAATCACTCAAGAGCAAGCTCGCCTCGCCACCGCCCGGGAACTGGCTGCCGCGGCCAATGAGAATCTGGATAAGGACCCGGAACTCAGCGTTCTGCTGGCTCTACATGCGGTGGAAAAGACCCATGAGGTAGATAAGACTGTGACAGGTGAGGCATTTGCTGCTCTGCATCGGGCAGCGTGGGCTTCGCGAGTCAGACGCACCCTCAAAGGGCACAAAGATGGTGTCCGCGGCGCATCATTCAGCCCGGATGGGAAGCGCCTGGCTACCGGCAGTTGGGACAATACTGCGAAGGTGTGGGATGTGGAGTCTGGTGATGAGATACGCACCCTCACAGGTCACAGGGGTTTTGTCTATGGCGTTTCATTCAGCCCTGATGGGAAGTACCTGGCTACCGGCAGTAGGGACATGACGGCGAAAGTGTGGGACGTGGAGTCTGGTGAGGAGATACTCACCCTCACAGGACACGAGTATTCTGTCACTGGCGTATCATTCAGCCTTGATGGGAAGCACCTGGCAACTTGCAGTGGGGACATGACGGCGAAAGTGTGGGACGTGGAGTCTGGTGATGAGATACACACCCTCAAAGGGCACAATGATATTGTCTATGGCGTATCATTCAGCCCTGATGGGAAGTACCTGGCTACCGGCAGTGATGACAATACTGCGAAGGTGTGGGATGTGGAGTCTGGCCATGAGATACTCACCCTCACAGGCCACAAAGATCCTGTCTGGTGCGTATCATTCAGCCCTGATGGGAAGTACCTGGCTACCGGCAGTTATGACAATACGGCGAAGGTGTGGGATATGGAGTCTGGTGATGAGATACTTACCCTCATAGGCCACAAGGGTTGTGTCTATAGCGTTTCCTTCAGCCCGGATGGGAAGTACCTGGCTACCGGCGGTTGGGACAATACGGTGAAGGTGTGGTATGTAGAAGATGAGATACACACCCTCACAGGCCACAAAGATGGTGTCTCTGGCGTATCATTCAGTCCTGATGGGAAGCACCTGGCTACCGGCGGTTGGGACAATACTGCGAAGGTGTGGGATGTGGAGTCTGGTGATGAGATACGCACCCTCACAGGACACGAGTATTCTGTCACTGGCGTATCATTCAGCCCTGATGGGAAGTACCTGGCTACCGGCAGTGATGACAATACTGCGAAGGTATGGGATGTGGAGTCTGGTGATGAGATACACACCCTCAAAGGCCACAAGTCTCTTGTCTATAGCGTATCATTCAGCCCTGATGGGAAGCGCCTGGCTACCGGCAGTTGGGACAATACTGCGAAGGTGTGGGATGTGGAGTCTGGTGATGAGATACACACCCTCACAGGCCACAATTATATTGTCTATGGCGTTTCATTCAGCCCTGATGGGAAGTACCTGGCTACCGGTAGTGCTGACAAAACGGCGAAGGTGTGGGATGTGGAGTCTGGTGATGAGATACTCACCCTCACAGGCCACAATGATTTTGTCTATGGCGTTTCATTCAGCCCTGATGGGAAGTATCTGGCTACCGGCAGTGGGGACAGAACGGTGAAAGTGTGGGATGTGGAGTCTGGTGATGAGATACACACCCTCACAGGACACAAGAATGCTGTCTGGGGCGTATCATTCAGCCCTGATGGGAAGTACCTGGCAACTTGCAGTGGGGACGGAGCGGCTCGCATATTTGCGTTCGGTATCGAAACCCTGATGGAAATAGCGCCGACGCGCGTCTCCCGCGCCGAACTCACGGCTGAAGAGCGCCGGAGGTATCTGCACGAGGAGTAACAGTATTCTTTTTCATTCAGGCATGAGGACGCTGGGCAGGCTTATGGACTTCTGCCAGATCCTATCCGTCTTGGGCTGAAAGGAGGTATTGGAAAACATAGTTGACAAACCCGGGTGCGATGAATGATAATATGGTATAAGCTGTCAACTAGTGCCAAACAAGGTAGATTCTTTGGGCTATGCTGTGGAACCTGTTATATCCCAACTGATGGAGATTCATAAAATATTTGGGTAACGTTGCGGATGCTGATCCCGATTGAAATCAGGGATCCGGGGTTCTGTTGGATCCCTGACTTTAGTCGGGATCTGATGAGCGATGGAATAGCATAGAAGACTAATTTGGTTGACCACTAGTGACGAGTTTTACATTTCTTCAGCAACTTTCTGAAAGGAGATGAGGGAGATGAGTAGATTACTTGCATTCGCAATCATTTTCATCATGGTTCTTACGCTCCCTGTATTTGCGGAAGATAAGGAGGAAGGTTCTATGGTTAAAGAGGACGTTATTAAGACATCCGCTGGTGACCTGAAAATCACGTTCATAGGTCATGGCACTTTGATGTTCGGCTTTGGCGAGAAGATCATACACGTAGATCCGGTATCAGGTGAGGCTGATTATAGCAGTTTACCCAAGGCTGATCTTATACTGGTAACCCACGAGCATGGAGACCACCTTGACCCAGCGGCCATAAAGCTCATCCGCAAGGATGGCACGGAGATGGTACTGACG
>Ga0114922_10001239_pt1 | contig 24378 bp, 17 predicted proteins | sample AartaG_FD_100975 | JGI IMG/M metagenome (GOLD analysis project Ga0114922, IMG submission 100975) | Deep subsurface microbial communities from Aarhus Bay to uncover new lineages of life (NeLLi) - Aarhus_00045 metaG | ecosystem: Environmental > Aquatic > Marine > Oceanic > Sediment | place... | reverse complement strand
GTGACTTTTGGCGTTTCGCCATGTTCCACGGTAACAGTGCCGTTCAGGTATTTCTCCACACCTTCGCAAAGCAGTCCCAGCGGCTCAGGCCGTTTATCCAGAGTCACCTTGACCTGGGAATAAACCCTCGCATTATACAGATCCTCTTTATGCCTCTGCACCGCATCGCTGTATTCCGCCACCCGTTCAGCGTAGTCCTGTGTTAATATCCACGCGCTGAGCGCAGACAGCATAAAGCACAAAATGAACCCGGCGATGAACCGGAAATTCACCAGATTTGAGAGAAATTCCTTCCTGACGATGATCCAGACCATAAGTTCCCCTCCCATTTCTTGATCAAACGACAGACAGAGGATATACTATCGCCTATAAGTATATAACCGTCTTTCATCTTTTTAGTTCATTTTTTCGGCATGGTTCGCGATTATGGTAACAATCTTGATTATTGGGCGCTCGATCCCCCAATCCTCTTCTCAAGGGAGAGTGTCATTCCAGCGAAGGCTGGAATCCAGAGACTCACAAACATGTGTTATATCTATATAGAAAGACCTATATGATGAATTGACAGGATAACTGGATTCCAGCCTTCGCTGGAATGACGTGTTGAAGCATTTGATCATAATCACTTCTCTACATAGATGTGGGTAAAGATCAGCCCTTGAAAAGGGGGTGGGGGATTTTTCAACGGTACACAAAGTGTTATCCTAATTCAAATGAAAGATGAACCATCCTATTTTTTCCGATCTACCTTACGCCCGGCGATGATGATGTGACGATCGGCAAACGTTGCCCTGGCCGTACCGAAGCTCCGCGGCTGCATCCATTCGATGACGGCAGACGGAGCTTCCTCCATCATTTTAACCAAACGCTGGACAACCTCTGGTGTGCAGCCCTGCCGTTCCACCCACGGGAGGAATTCATGTCGCTTGGTGATCTGTTCTGTATGCTCCACCTCAAGCCCGGCATCCTGAAACATCCTTATCCACGCCGACTCGGAATACGATCTGTTATGACTGGGATCGCGCAGTTTCTGGAATGCATTTACGTAGCGAGCGCACTCTTCGTCTTCCGGCGACACGTGATCCTGAACCAGCAGCAACCCGTATATTTTTAACACACGAGCGCCCTCCTGCACAAACCGCGGGCAATCCGGGAAATGATGTGGCGCAATCCGGCAGGTAACCAGGTCGAAAGTCTCCGTCTCAAATGGCAGGTCTTCAGCATCGGCGTGTTCAAAGGTCACATTTTCCGCGCCCTTTTCAGCAAGGAACTCCTGCGCCGTGGCCAGCATTTTCGGCGTGATATCGCTGGCGACAATCCGATTCACCAGGGGAGCGAACTTCAGAGCCGTATGTCCGGCTCCCGTCGCAACGTCCAGCACAAGCCAGTCCGGCCTGGGCTGCGCTATCTCCACCAGACGGTCTAACTCCTCGCCTCTGGCGTGAGCTTCACTGGTAACGTATCCCTGGGCGAACTCGCTGAAGCGCTGCTGCGACAGGGATTTTGAATCCTCTTTAGCTTTCTTCATCCTATTCCCTCTCTATAGAGATTCCGGAAAAGAGTTGAGGCTTTGAGAAGCCAGTTCTCTGTGTTATTATTCCTGTGGAGGTGATACTCATGCGTAAAAGAGCAACTGCCAGTTCGATACGTCTAACTCCGGTTTCCGGTCCTTCGGACACAGCTAGCTTCGCGAGCTGTGCTACCCATCGTGTCGCGTATATAAACCGGGTAGCACAGATTGGCACAAGCTGTGTGCGAAGCACCGGAAAACCGGAGCAAAATATGTCACACCAGTGCCAGTTCGATACGTCTGTCTCCGGTTTCCGGTCCTTCGGACACAGCTAGCTTCGCGAGCTGTGCTACCCATCGTGTCGCGTATATACACCGGGTAGCACAGATTGGTACAAGCTGTGTGCGAAGCACCGGAAAACCGGAGCAAAATATGTCACACCAGTGCCAGTTCGATACGTCTAACTCCGGTTTCCGGTCCTTCGGACACAGCTATAGAATTTCCAGTAAAGATCCATGGCGAAAATGTGTCCTGAGTTGCAGGCAGGGATGCCTGCGCTCCCAGGGATACTTTCGTAGTAGAGTTCTGTCTCTTCTACCGTTTTATGCGGAGCGTTAATAGATCATCTGATATTATCTCTTCAGCTCGCTCGACTATCTCATCAAGACTCTGATGCGGAAGAAAGTAGCGGCCTGTGAGACGATCAGCCTTCCCGCTTAAAAGCTGGACTATAAAATCTGCAACCACTTCCGGCTTATGGCCGTGTCCCTCCAGAAGGTTCTTACCAAATCCTGGACGCCATTTCTTTCCTCCCGGGTCGTTCATGATGAATTTCGTCATCTCGGTGAGGATTGCAGGAGGCCCCACAGCAAAAACCTTCACACCGTGCTCCTGGACTTCCTTCGCCAGACCCTCGGTCAGACGCATGAGACCGGTCTTGGAACTTGCATAGCTCGTGGAGTATGGGTGCGGATCACCTACTCCGCCCGAACTGACCATGTTAATGACGTATCCTCTTTTCCTTTCCACCATCCCCTTCACAATCGCTCGACAGACGAGAAAATTGCCATAAAGGTTGACCCGAATATCCCGAAACCATCTATCAGGATCAGCCTCCCAGACCGGGCCGATATAGGAGAACGTCCCCGCGTTATTGACCAGAATATCGGCAGGGCCAAGTTCATTCTGCACCCTCTCTGCCATAGCATCCACCTGTGAGACCTGGGTGATGTCTGCCGCGATAGGGATTACAGTCGCGCCAGATCCCTTCATCTCGGCAGCAGTTTCCTGAAGCTGGTCATCCAGTATATCTACAATTGCCACTTCCGCGCCCTGAGCGGCCAATGTCTCCGCGATTTTTCTTCCTATGCCGCGTGCAGCGCCTGTTATAATAGCAATAGCTCCTTCTAATTCCATGTCTTCCTCCTAATGTAGGGATGATTCATTTTCCGTTTAAATTAAGGTAACACTTATGAATAACTGTGTCTATGTCATTCCAGCGAAGGCTGGAATCCAGCGACTCAAGAGTATTTGCTATGTCTATATTGAGGGCTTATATGATGAGCTGATAAGATAACTGGATTCCAGCCTTCGCTGGAATGACATGGGCAATTGTTACCCTGATTTTGAAACATCCCCTAATGTATTATTATTACTCCATCACACTCCGGGTTTCCTTTGCTCCGCACCCAGCTTGTACCAAGCTGGGCTACCCGCTTTGCATTTATAGCATTATATAGTTAATAATTACGGGAGTCAAACCTATTCCACACTTGATAAACGATAGTATGCTGAGGTATACTGACTTCATCATATTATACAGACCTTATCTTGACAATGTTAAATTAGGAGTTGGGTTAAGGGATTCAGCAATTCATACGGAATCTGGTAGACTAACCGGATTTGTAGCGAGCAACCTAGATTTTGCTGATTTAACCCAACCTACAAGGAAATTTAACATTGTCAAGATATTTTCACAGGAAATACGGAGTTATCTGCTTATGGCGAATAGTTCTCAAAAAGGTGTTACCCTGAGAGCGGTTTTGCTCTCTCTTTTGCTTATCCCCGCCAACATATACTGGATTATCGAGCAGGAGGTTGTGCGATACACTCATCCAACCCTCATGGCACCCATCTCCAACGTAGTATTCTTGGTTTTCGTCTTCACTGTCCTGAGCCTGCTCCTCAAAAAGTTCGCTCCGAGGCTTGCTCTCAGTCAGGGAGAGCTTCTGGTATGCTACGTCATGCTCACAGCCATGTCCTCCCTCTGCTCGCATGACATGATGCAGATCCTCATACCCACAATAGGACACGCATACTGGTTCGCCACGCCGGAAAACGAGTGGGCGGAATTGTTTCACAGATACCTCCCGGATCGCCTTACCATAAGTGATCATGGCATCCTGAGAGGATACTACGAAGGCGAGACGACTTTTTACACAGCCCGTTACATAAAAGCCTGGATAGAGCCGATACTCTGGTGGATGCTGTTTATAGTTGTATTCATATTCGTCATGCTCTGCATAAATACTATTCTCCGAAAGCAGTGGGCTGAGAGAGAACGGCTGACCTACCCCATAATCCAGTTGCCTCTGGAAATGACTGAAAGCAGATCCAGATTCTTCAGAAACAAGCTGATGTGGATCGGCTTCTCCATAGCAGCGTTGATAAGCATTATCAATTTCCTCAATTTTCTCTACCCGTCAATTCCGGAGATCCCTATCAAGAGGCGCAACATCGACTATCTGTTCACCGAAAAGCCCTGGAACGCGATAAGGCCCGTCAGAGTCGATGCCTATCCCTTTGTCATAGGCATAGGTTTCCTCGTCCCGCTGGATCTGCTCTTTTCCTGCTGGGTTTTCTACTGGTTCTACAAGATGCAGATATTTGCAGGCAGCATGATAGGATGGCGCAGTCTCCCCGGATTTCCCTATGCCACAGAGCAGTCATTCGGCGCTTACGTTGGCTTATTCACTTTCGCCATCTGGGCAGGGAGAAGGCACTTCGTACAGGTCTTCAAAAGTGCATTTTACGTGAGCAGAACGTCCAGCAGGATCGATGACTCTCGCGAGCCGATGCCGTATAGATACGCTGTATGGGGGTTAATAGGCGGGATAACGTTTCTATCGCTATTCTCCCACAGGATTGGTATGTCCTTATACATAGCGCCGCTCTTTTTCTTTATATATTACGTTTTATCTACCACAATAGCCCGGGTGAGGGCAGAGCTGGGATTTATGGTGCAGGACATGGGCGGCATGGATCCACCCAATACGTTGGCCACCTGGTTCGGAACCCGAAGGCTGGGAGCAAGCACCCTCACGGTATTCGCAATATATAAGTTTTTCAACAGGCATTCCCGGAGCAACGCAATGCCACATCAGTTAGAAGCCTTCAAGCTCGCAGAGCGGACTGGAATAGACAACAGGCGATTGCTCATGGCTATCCTTCTGGCTACGGTATTCGGTGGATTCATAACAGCATGGTTCCTGCTTGCTAAATACTATAAATACGGCGCTGCATCCGGCCACTTCGGCCCGTGGGCGCTGGGGCTTGCCAATTCCGCCTTCAGCCCGCTTCAGAACTGGCTTACGTATCCCACGACAACCAACTACACGTACATATCGTTTATGGGAATAGGCTTTATTTTTACCATATCCCTCATGCTCATAAGGACCAGGTTCATCTGGTGGCCCTTCCATCCGCTGGGATATGCGCTGGCACCAACGTGGGGGATGTATAACCTGTGGAGCTGCATTTTTATCGCTAGTATAGCTAAATGGGTCATTCTGAAGCAGGGAGGGCTTAAAGCATACAGACGCGCCGTGCCATTGTTCCTCGGTCTGGCTCTGGGAGATTACGTTCTGGGAAGTATATGGAGTATACTGAGTGTGGTTCTGGATAAACCCATGTATCAGTTCTGGCCATGAGTCACCATATCCATATTGACAATCTAGTAAAATTAGAGTAAAATTATATATAGTTGGCGTCGTTGTTCTGAACTCTCCGAATTTTTTAGCTGCGTTCCAAAGTTTATCCAATATTGGCTGAAGTGCCGCTACTAAATATCAGTGATATCCACTTTGGACGGATATAGTAGGAGTATCAACTTAATCCCATCATAATGGACTTTATTACTCACCGGGTTGGAGTAATAAAGTTTATATCCAAAAACAACCTGCTATAGGGGGGTAGTAATCATGGCGACAAAGCGGTTTATGGTTGAACGCTACGAAATTAAGCTTGGTCATGCTCTCAGCGCAACATGGAGTGGCACACCCATCAAGGCGAGAGGTGTAGTTGCATGCTACGGTGGAGATCACAGGTTCATTGCCTACTTCCTGACAGATGATAGTAAGGTTCCTGGGCCTGTCTACATCGTTGCTAATAAGGTCGGTGCTATTTTCCTTCCATTTGCGGAAATGGGACCGTTCGTAGACATACTTCGAAATGAGAAACCCGTCTACGCCTATATGAATAGCACCAGACCGGAATGGAACCAGCTTTACACTGGCAAAGAACCGGTTGGAGAAGCGGAATAAGTATAAAGAATGGATAATCTTTTGGGAGTACTTATATCAATCTCGCTAATCATGCATTAATCTATGGAGATGATATAAATACTAGAACACAAAGGCACTAAGACACCAATGGGATAGAAAAAGTCATGGTTTTCCCATGCCTTCGGGTTTTAGTGTCTTTGCCTTTTCCTACTCAAGCTGATAATACTCAATCAATCTATGAAAGAAGCGATAGAAAGCACATTAAGAGTTGGCGTATTAGGATTGGGATTAGGACGTCAGCGCGCGCTGGGCTATCTTCAGAACGAGAACGCCCAGCTTTGCGCCGTCTGTGACATTAACAGCCAGAGGGTTCAGAAACTCCTCGTCGAACATCCAGAGGTGCATGGATATGACGACTTCGAGACTATGCTGAAGCAGGAAGAGCTGGACATTGCAAACGTTTCCACCCCTGACTGGATGCACCTGGAGCAATCGGTTACAGCGATGCAGCATGGGTGCCATGTGCTTCTGGAAAAACCCATGGTAACCAGTCTTGCCGACGCGGAGGCATTGGTAAAGGCTGTAGAGAAAAGCGGCCTGAAGCTAATGGTTGGGCAGAACTACCGGCGCACTCCCCTGGCAGTCATGGCCAGGCGGTTGTTGGAGGAGGGCACGCTGGGAACCATATTCCATGCAGTTTCAACGCAGTATCAGAATAAGTTCGGCCAGTTCGCGAACTCACCCTGGTATGCCAGCAGTGAGCATCCCCGGGCCGCTCTGCTAGGTACCGGCATTCACGCGGTAGATATGCTGCGCTGGCTGATAGGCGAGGTGGAGGAGGCCTTCGCTTACAGCAATCATCTTGCCTACCGCGACTTCCCCGATGACGATTTTGTCACAGCTATATACAGATTTGAGAACGGGATTATCGGACGCGTCGACGTCGCCTATGCCTCTGTATTACCCAGCGGAGCAGGCGGCCTCGAATTGAGCTTATACGGAACTAAGGGCACTCTGGAAAACGACAGGGTATTCATCAGTGGGTCTGAGGGCTGGAAGCGTCAGGAGATGCCGTCGATGAAAAACTCCTTCTGGCAGGAGGTCGATTATTTCGTGTCGTGCATATTGGGCGATCAATCCCCGGCGGTGGATGTTCGGGAAGGCGCGCGCAACGTAGCTGCATGCCTCGCAGGCGTGGAAGCCGCCAGAACAGGAAAGCCAGTTGCACCAGCGCGATTCTAACTGCTTATATCCGTGGCTAATCGCCAGCAAACCTCGGCAGGTCGCGCAAATGGAACTCTTCAGAGCGTATTGCAAGCTTCTTGCTGTTTTTGGAAGAGATATAGTCCCTTGCAATCCTGAATGTAGCTTTTGTTAGCGTTGAGAGGTTCTTTTCTTCTTCCCCGCCCTCGCTCAGCCGTTCCTGAAGACGCTTCAGGTTCTCGGTTGTGGGGGTGGCTATATGAATCTCCATGTTGTAGTAGTAACTGGCATTCTGATCCAACTGACCTGCGGAGGTAATGGTCAGAGGAGATTCCGGGCGAGTTGTCCACAAAACGATCTCATCCAGTTTCCGATCCAGTTTGGATTCGATCACTTTATCCTTCCGAAGTTTTGAACAGGTATATCGCTTCTCAAAAAGCTCAAAGTCAATCTGATAGCTAATGATGCGCTGACTGTCCAGGTGATCAAACCAGAATCTGCGCGATTGCCACAGTTCGATAGTATAATCTATTCTTACAGTAAAACCCCTGTTGAGAAACTTGATAACCTTTTCAGTAAACACTTCCTTCGCCTGGAACTGCATCACCAGGTTGTCGTTAAGTATTCCATTCTGCAGCACACTTATAGACAGATCAGCCTCGCTAACGCCTGCAAAAAGACACAGCAGCATCACAGACAAACCTACATAGATCACACCATTTCCCATTTTTGAGTATGCGCCAATCCAGTGCTGGGACAAGAATAGTGAAAGTTTAGAGCCTTTTCCTTACCTCTCTATCTTAACACAATAGACGTAAGGAAGTCAACTTTCATCTTTTTGGAGAGCGCATGAGGGATTTACTGGTAGGTTTCTGATTAGCCGCAGGTTAAAGCACGGAAAAATCGTAGGGACAGATTCACAGGTCTGTCCCTACGATCAGGCATTTCACATTTACCTAGAACATTCTAGCGACGCGGGCGCTGAGCACGAAATTTGTTTCCTTATCCCTTTCCTCGATTGGCGAAGCCATGTTAACTCTCAAAGCTCCCCATTGCAGCCCAACTCCCAGATCAGTTTTCATATCATCAATTTCCATTTTTTCATCATAAGGCCACGCATAGCCCGAGTCTACAAAGAATACTATACCGAATCCCGGCGGCCATTTTGTCATAACCCAGTATTCGGCGTTGAGTAAAACCATCTTATCGCCTTCAAACTCTTTGAACCTGTACCCCCGAAGCGTGCCAATGCCGCCCAGGTAGAATCTGCGGGGATGCAGTTCCGAAAGAGCGCGATCCGTTGTAGCTGCCTTTAAGCGGAAAGTCACGAACTGGTTCCCTGATAACCGGTTATATCTCCTGATGTTCGCCTTATAGATGTTGAAATCGTAATCCCCGCCCAGGTCCCTGCCGGCATACTCTATAGAGAACGTGTTAAACCAGCCATTCGCCGGATCCTTCTTCGAGTTTCGTGTATCAATCATATATTCGGCGATCACGCTGCGCATTCTGCCTTCGTCTATGGACGGGTTCTCCGGTTTATATTTATCATCCTTATCCAGCCTGAATATTGTCCTGCTACGAACGCCCCTGCCGCCAGTCCATCTGAACTCATCATACCAGTCTTCATCCGCGTAGGATCTATTCAGCAGGCTCCAATCCTCGGTCTTCTCTAAGCTATTGTATTCATCATCTCTATATCTGATGCCGAATTCAGTGGAAGGTGTGAGCTTCTGGCCGAAGTTCAGTTCATACCCCTGTCGCTGATAGAAGTCACGCCATGCTTCGCCAAGTATAGCTTCCGCTATAAAGTTCTCCGAGTCGGAGACCAGTTCCCAATCGTTCGTATCGGTTATCTTGTGAATATCCACACCTATGGTTGACCTGTGATTTCTAAACCACGACTTTTCCATCCCAAACTGGTAATCCCATATTTCGCTTGAGAACCCATAGAGGAATTTGCAGTAACCTTTTGAACCGCTATAGATGCTCTCCAGCTCGAACGTCGGACCCAACTGGAGTCCGTGAACGCGATTGAATTCCGATGCCAAGTCGAGATCAAATCTGGTGAGATCAGTTTCTTTCACATCTATGTAAACCACATTAAGCCCCTCTTCAGACCGTCCGGGTCTCCAATCCACACTTCTGAAGTAAGGAAGACGTCTCCTCATAGTATGAATGGCGCCATCTATTCTGTCCCTCCTGTAAGGTATCCCGGGCTCCAGGTCGAGAGAATTCACTATATCCCTGGTGTGAACCTTATCGTTCCCGCTCACCTCGATCTTGTCGATGTTACCTTCATCAACGTCGATCACCAGATTATCTGAAATAACGGAACAGTTAGCAGAGGCCATTTCGTATCCCCTGGCTTTATACAGGCTTTCGATCAATCGGCACTTAACGTCCACATCCTCTTTGGTGGTGGCAAACGGGCCAAAGTTGAAATAATCTGTGATTTGCTTTTCCGTAAACAAAGCGGAACCCCGAACCTGCGCTTCAAAAGGCGATATAATCTCTTTCTCCACAACCTTTACAACCAGATCAACGCCTTTATCATTTTCAATCAGATCCAGACCTATGTTGCGGAACCACCCCAGGGATTCCAGGCGAAGTCTGACGTGTGAAAGGGCATCCACTTCAGCCAGATCACCCGGCTCCAGTTCCAGAGCCTTCAGTATTTCCTCTTCTGATATTTTGCTATTGCCTTTTATCACAATGCTGGATATGGTCAAAGCACCCTTTGAAGGGGCTGGTGGCTCTGGAGCAGGCTCCTTTACCAGATTCTCAGCAGTAAATACCAGTTCGCCGAACCTGAATGGAACGTGGGGCCAGTTATCTGACATGTAAGTAGGTGACCAGTAAGTATGCTCTTCCCTTCGCTGCTCCATACGGTAGAGGTTGAACCGCCAGATGCCACCTTCTTCAGGTTTGGTGTTAAGCGCGGAAAACGGTATCCCTGCCTCTATGCTCCAGAGGTCGCTCCTCATATCTGTATCAAACAGACCATCGGTATTCCATCTCACGCCCAGCTTAGATTTCACGAGCCTGCGTTTCCTGGAATCCTCAAACTCGAAATTCAGGAAACGTGATTTCAGCCTTCTGGTCATACGTTCATCCTGCCTGGCCTCTTCGACCTCCTGATCGAACACGGCTCCAATAGGATTCACAGCTATATGGTAATAGGATTCCGCCGCTTCAGGCGTTGTATCAATAAAGATCTGCACCATGTCGTCTTTCCACTCGTCTTTATCTCTCTCCGTGTTGGAGATCCTGATAGCATCCATGCTGGACTCATAACACCTGATGCCGATGTAGAGGTTGCTATCGTCCCACAGGAGATATGCCTCCGTTGGCTCATAAGGCTTTCCAATGCCGTCAGCCCAGACGAAGTTTCTGATCCTGCCGGCGTCCTTCCAGCAATCATCGTCCAGTCTACCGTCAATTACCGGGGGAGACAGAGTTTTTACAGCTTCTGCGCGAGGTATCTCCAGCTTTGGCATTTCTTTTTCTTTCACACGGACCGGCAGAATCGGTGCTTCTTCTACGCGCTCTTTGCTGGTATTAACGCTTATATCGCCGCTAATAGCTCTCAATTTCATCAGCGGGCCACCACCGAACAGCTTGCCTTTCAGGGAGTTTCCCTCGACTGATCCATTCTCCAGGAAATCGCAGCTTACCCCTCCCGAAATGGCCGACGCGTCTACATCAGCGGAAAAGCCTTCGGGGACAGCTATATCTATGGAGCCGGAGATAGTGCGCGCGGAGATGGGCACTGAGAAAGTATCCCCTACGCGAATATCAATAGAACCGTTCACTGTAGAGAATTTGCTCTCTGCATCAAAGAGAATTTCCCCATAAATATCGCCAGTAGCTGTCTCGGCTGACACTGACCCGACTACATTCTTAAGTTCTATGCCCCCGCTTACAGTGTTTATTTTCAATTTTCCTCTGATTCCTGTGGCATACACGGCTCCATCTTTAGTCTTTACGTCCAGGTTCATAGCCTCAGGAACGAATATATCATACTCCACCCATGCCTTCACCTTACCTGATATTATAGATCCGGAGAACAGAGGCTGACCGGTCTTTATCTCGATCCTGTCCTCTACCCTTTCGATCTCTATTTCAATCTTATTGGAGAATTCCTGAGCTTTCTCTTCGCTATCTGCCGTTACCTTTTTAGAGGCTTTAACCAATACCTCAGGTTTTTCCCATGAAAACAACCTTACATCACCAATGATAGTGTCTACTGTTACTTTCGAGACGCCATCGCCGGGAAGGGATTTCTCGACCTGTTCCTCCTTCGATACCTCAGCTTCCGCCGCCGCCGTATATATCAACAATGCAGCACATAACAACAGTACCTTGCAGACCAGTGTTCCCCAATCTTCATTAGCTAACATTTTTACTTCTCCTTCCACCAGGTAAAGCACAGTAGGTTGGAATGATAGCAGATTACGTTTCACTCTTCACGTTTTACGCTTCATATTTCCCCGATCACTCCGCTCATCCAGAAGCTCAAATCTCTTATACAGACCTACAGCGAGGAAACAGTAAACCAGTCTTAATCATTGGCAATTATTGTGCCAGATAAATTGGAGAGTTGAGTAGAGGACAGGTAATTGCCGCAAGAGTTGATGTATAAAGCAAATAGACTATTGTAAGTATAAGTCAAACGTTTGGAAAAAGGTAGGTCTGTACCCCGGTTTTTGACACACTCATTGTAGCAAATTGACACAATAACAGCGTAAAATGCTGCTGCGGAGAGCGATTGGCAAGAATCTGCTGTCTTCGCATGGCAAATCTAATTACTGGGCTGTTTTAAAAGACCCAGTTCTGCTCTGCTACGAAATCATATAAATCCACCCAATCTATACTGAAATGATCACAGACAGAAGGAATTTTGGGGTGCTTTACACGTCATTCTATTTCTTTCTCTACTCCACAGTGTTGACAGTGTGGAAGTAGCGAATGCTTAATCCCTTGGCACGATGAACACTTCTCGAACAGAGCTGTTCCACATGAGGGACAGATATATGCTTCTTCCTCGCCAATATGTTTTTCCTGCGGGATAACCTTGTTGACTGTTCGTCGGGTCCAATATAGAAATCTTCGCGGGCCGATTCGTATCGGGTATTCACAGATAGGACAGAGGAAACGCTCATATGCCTCCCGATATTGCTTAACCCGCCATTGTGCTTTTGGAAACGCTACCATTCTGATTAAATGAATCAGCAGTCTGCCTACGGCTAAAAGCAATGCAATGATAAGAATATATTTGAAGTATCTGGTGGGGAAGTATTCATGTATAACGAAGCCTACTTTAACAAGTACAGCTCCTCCGAATGCAAGAAAGAACGGGAAATAGATGCTCGAGCGTTTTTTGATAATCAGGAACACAGCAATCAGCAGAATCGGCACGAGAATGAGGAGTTGGAGGAAGGCCAGTTTCAGCCTATGCTTGCTTCTGAGTTTGTCAAATTCCGCTTGCGCAAGTTTTCGTTGTTGGCTGATTTGTCCCTCTATCACTCGCCTTTCGTCTTCCAGAACGCGCTTTTGCCCCGTGAGTTCTGAAATGCTAGCATTCAGTTCCTGATATTTCTTTTGGCTCTCAAGAAAATAGCTCAAACTTGCTGTCATATTGCTCTGCTCAGCCTCAGACAGAGATAGATTTTTCTGGATACTGAGTTTCTGCAGATCTAGAATCTGGTTTATAGTCAGTTGGAGATTTTTGGAACTGTCGCTAACAATGCGTTGCTCTTCTGTTCGATTGGAGATCCCTCGCTCCAAATCAGTAATCTGTCCATCAAGTGTTTCTTTTCTCTCAACCAGGGACTGCTCCACATACCGTTTCTCAACTTCATCATACCTTGGTCCCCTGATTGATTTGATGTCATCCACAAGAAATCCGAGGAACCAAAAGAGCAAAATCGCCAAGATGACTGCAAGAAAGCGGACTGCGAGCCGACTGATCCATGGTCCTTTTGGCTTCTGTCTTTCTCTCATTTATTCTCCCTCCCTTTGATACCAGGTACTGTAAAAAATTTCACCACAGAGGCACGGAGAACACAGAGAAGACAAGGAGAAAGAAGATTTTGTATTCACCCTCCCTTTTTCAATTCTGCGATTCTCTGTATATTCTGCGTCTCCGTGGTTGTTTTCATTTTTCGTTTTACAGTATCTCTTAAGACTAGACGATAATATGCGGGCCCTCCTGAACTCTCCGACAGCTTCCGTTTCCTGTATTGCTCAAGGAATTGCTCCCGTGTCCCCTCATAGGAGTCACTAGTTGTCCTGCCAAGGATCAGAAGTCGCCGTAGAATTACTTCCTTGCTGACCCGGAACCGAGATGCAAGTTTGCCCAACTCATCGTCACTCCATAATGTGAGCGCATTGTATAGTTTTTGCCTTTTTAACTACTCCTCTTCCAGCCAATTCACCAGGTTCAGCGCCGCGCCTGTCTTCTCATCCAGACTCCGGGCAAGTTCCAGAGCCTCCCTATATACACTGCTCTCCCTGTTAAACTCGCACGCCGCCATAAAGCTGATAAGCGTCAATACTCCATGAGATATAGCCAGGGATATCCGCGTCCTGTCGTCAGTGGCATCGGTATTCTGAATAAGCTGCAATAGTTGTTGAGCAAGCTGCGCAGGTGTTGCAAACTCGCCGGCTCTGAGCATGTCCTTACCCACCTGAAGAATAACGCGCAGTGAATCTATAACACTGGAGTGAATCTCAACAGCGATCTGGAAGGATTCAAGACACGCGCTTGCCGCTCTCATCCATTGTTTCTGCCTGCTGTGCATACGCGCTATATTGTCCAGAACTGCCCGATGCCCAGCCCGGTCGCCTATCTCCATCCTGGCATCCAGCGAACGCTGATAATATTGCATTGCCTGTTCAGGATCGCCCTGTTCTTCGCAAAGCAAGGCCAGTCTATTCAGCACTTCCCCTTGAGCCGCTTTACTGCCTGAATCTGCATATAATATCTCCAGAGATTTCTCATAAGATTTCAGAGCGTCGTCATATCGCTGCTCACTTCCATAGCATTCTGCCAGGTTGCTCAAGGCAGTCGCTTCCATCAGTTTATCATCAATCCGCCTGGATACCCGGATCAGAGCTTCAAAGCACTGAATAGCTTCTTCCCTCCGGCCGGTCTGACGATAGAGTATGCCGAGATTGCTCAATACACCCGCTTCCTCTTTCTCATCCCCAAGCTGCTGAAATATCTCCCGGGAACTCTCAAAGGAACTGCTCGCCTCATCCCACTTTCCCTGCTTCGCGTAGACAGTTCCCAGGCCACTCAGCGTATGCGCCTCCAGTCTACTATCGTCAGATTCCCGCGCCGCTCCGAGAGCGCCTTCGTAACATTTTATAGCATCTTCCCACCTGCCCTGTCCGTCATACATCATGCCCAGTTCGCGCAGGACAACCGCTTCAGCATTATGTTCACCTTGTTTCCGCCAGCCTTCAGCTATTCTGCTGAGGTAATGTGTTGCAGCATCCCGGTAGCCGCGTGTTGTCAGGAAATCGCTCAGATTGCTCAGGAGTTCATTCGCCGAACTTATATCCTCCCTATCCAGCGCCCATTCCAGCGCAAGAAGGCAGTTCACCAGTTCCATCTCCAGCATCTTTATCGCTGGCTTCACGAATATCTCTATCGCCGCGTCCTGTATTCGCTGCGCGGACTTGCCTTCCAGCATTGGAGCACCCAGGGCTTTTGCCGCTATTTCCGGCCTGGTCATGGGGATTGTGGCGTTTACAAACTCCATGAAAAACTGAGCCGCGCGCTCTTGATACTTCACCCTTTCAATATCGCTTTTCAACAGCTCCTGAGCCTTAGCCCGGGCCAGTTGGTGAAGACTGAATCGCTTCCCCTGTTCATAGCTCTCAACCAGCGATAATCCAACGACGCTCTCTATCGCTCCTTCAAATTCCACCACGTTTAAACCACAGACGCTCTGGAGCGCCTTCCGGCTGGCTGTAGGGAAGAATATCGCCATTACTGCAAACAGTTTCCTGCCATCAGCCCCGGCCAGGTCCAGCGAACGGCCGAATATATAATCAAATATCCTACCCTTAGCCTCTTTCATATCCTTCAGAGCGTCGTCCAGAGTCTTTTCAGCCGTCGTCACCTGCGATACTATCAGGCGCATGGCCATAGGATGTCCGCCGGTGAAATGGATTATCTCTTTCATCTCCTCAGGACTGGCCCGAAGGCCTTTGAGTTCACCATAAGCCACAAGCAAACGCGCAGAATCCAGGCTATTCATGGGACTCACATGAATTTGCCTCTCGTTTATCTCCAGAGACTCGCGGCTGGTAACAAGGGCTTTGCAGTTAGCAGGAAGATTAAAGAGAAAGCTCCTGACCAGATCAGATCCAGCAAATCTTTCCATGCTGTCCAGCACCAGCAATCTGCGCCTTCCATCGTTCAAGTTTATTAGAACACTGTTCCGCAGTTGTGATGGGTCTTCACTGCCGCTCAGTTCAGCCCCGCATTTATTTGCCAGTGCTGTGAGAAATCCCTGATCGCTGCTGATGCGCGCCAGCGGATCGTCGCCTTTGACGTGCTCTCTCAGTTCCTCCGGCGGAGCCGATCTGCCCGATAGCCATATAAGATCGTCGAACCATTCCGCCATTCGGTGAGCGGCCTCAATAGCGATAGCCGTTTTGCCCATTCCAGCATCGCCGTGCAGGCAGACAACTCGCTCTCCATCCTGCCGTTCGGGATCTAGAGAGCGAAGAACGTCGCTCAATTCGCGCCTCCTGCCGATAAATTCCTCTTCCCTTGTCATCATGGGATCAATCTCAGCTTGCCGCTGTTCAACGATCCTCACCTTCGGCTCTGCCATCATCTTCACCATGTCAGCGTCCATGAGGTTCAGGGATGCCTCTTCTTCCAGCAGGGATTCATTGACAAACAGAACTGGCGTCGCCCATTCCCATGCGCCCATCTGCCAGTCGGTTGCCATGGCTCTCCGAGCGTCCATCACCGCCTCGTCAATGGACTTGCCCATGCCCAGAGCATCATACAGGTTCCTCACAAACGCCATGTCAGCCGGTTCCGACACAGTGCCCTGCATGGCTATAACCGCAGGCACGCCCGTTTCCATTATGGTCGCCGCCACGCCGGGCACCTCGTCACTGGCATCTGCCGAGAAGCAGGAGTTTACAACCACCAGACGCAGGCCGCCCCTCAGCGCCACCGTTATCTGCTCCCGGATCCAGCTTTCCTCAGCCAGATCGGAAGTTCCGTGTCTGGTCTCGAACACAAGCCTGCCAATATTGCCGTGGCCCACAAAGTGAAAGGCGTGATAGTTCTCACTTACCTCTCGCGACAATATCTCCCTGGTGATGTGTCTTCGGAGTTTTATCTCGGTCGGGAACTTCCCACCTTCCAGCCCTCGGAACACAGCCGCGTGGGCATCTACGTCTATGAGGTGGGGCTGTTCAAGGCTGTCATCCGGCAGATTCTCATCATCGTGAAGCAGCGGCCCGGCTATGGCAGCCAGAACCCGGAGAGAGCCGGCCTTGGGTATGACCTCCGGTGAGCCTTGCTCAGTCGCCACCGCCCGTATGATGCCGCGGGTTCTCGCAATCCAGTTCACGCCGTCATGCAGCAGTTCCCAGGGCAGAAGTGCCAGCTCATCGCTCATTTCCAGAGCAAGCGCCGCCGGCTCCGTCCGTCCATACAGATCCAGCGCGTTCCCGGTAAAGACGCGCTGAAACAGCCTTTCGCCCATCTCCCTGATCAGCTTCTCGTTCACAGACTTGCTACGAAGCAGATCAATATCCCCGGAAAACTCTTCCAGCGAAAGCGGCGGATCTATCGCCTCAGTTGTATCTCTAATCGTAACACTCTCAGACTTTATAATACACTTGATAGCTTTCATTATTACAGATCTCAGATTATAATCTTTCAAGCAATGGCTTAACGAACTCCAACGAATAGCGCCTGGCCCGGTAAGTCGACAGAGAGCCTTTCTTCTTAAATGGGCTCCTGAACTCCCACACGATGATGAAAATGCGTCCTAAATTGCAGGCAGGGATGCCTGCGCTCCCAGGCTATTTTCGTAGCAGCCTTATCATATATCATTTCTCACGAAATGTCAATACACACTCAGGTCGGCTTTGGAAACACACCTGGGAGCGCAGGCATCCCTGCCTGCAATTCAGATGACTAAAAATCGGGAAATTATGGTTTAAAACGAAAAAGACGGCATCCCGATGGATCATCGAGACGCCGCCCCAGGTCATCAAGGCAAGCGGAGGGAGGAAATAAATTGTAACTCCCGGCTTTGGATTTCTGCCTCCGCCCTGAAGAATTTCCTCGAGCGATCCGGCCACAGCCAGATAAGTCCAACCAGCAGCCACGGATCTTGTGCACTGAACTTTGCCTCCGTGTGCATGTCCCGAATCAGCAGCAAGATCGACTTTGGACTTACCAGCTATGGCCGGAGTAGCAGAATTATGGAAGCTACCACAAACAGCGCAAAGACTACTCCTCGTCTTATTTGCTTTCCCTTTTCTCATTAAGAGTTCTGTTACTTACATGAAACTCCAGACCTTTTTTGGACTTATCCCCTCCTCGTACCACCTTGATGTTGACAGCAAAGAGCAAACTCAACGGTTGAATTGCTGACTATCGGTTGCTACCACCCGGGCTTTTGGGGTATCTGGGTGATAAAGAATACACAAGCATTGAAATCACTGTGCCGTATAATATGCAAAGTCTGTGCCCATCTTGTCCTTATTTTGCTTGGATTGGATTATGCCGCGTTGGATGCGCATCTAACTCGCCTCTTCGCTGCATAACGATGTTTCAGATGCTTCTGGATCGCGAAAGAATTTCCCAATCTCTATGGAAAAGTTTTCCAGAGCGGTGGTTCACATCCTAGAGGATGCGTCCTCTTTTTGCCAGTCCAGCACAAACCAATGACTCCGCCTGGACAATGTTTTATGATTGGCGCTTAATAAAACAAACTTGACAAGAAAGAGTTAATATAATAACATAATTGTCGTAATTTTCCATAAGCAAATATCATCAGTTTTACAGGAAAGGATGTGGCAAATTGAAAAGAACGTACCAGCCTCATAGGAGAAAACGCAAGAACAAACACGGATTCCGGAAAAGAATGCATACCAGGTCGGGTCGGAAGATAATCAACAGGAAAAGAGCAAAGGGTCGTAAGGTCTTATCTGCCTAATGATAGTTGCAGAGGCGATCCTTACTCAGATCGGGGAGGTATTTCAGCTATGAAGGTTCGGCCATTTCTTGTGGTCATTATTTTTACTCTTACCGGTTTACTGGGGAATTCTTCAGCCTTTGAGATCCAATACCCCGGCGAGGAAGGCTTCTATGTGGGAAAGCCCATGATCTACAGGATCACCGCCGATTCCAGCGGCGGCAACGTCGGCTCAGAGGGCGCGTTTGTCTTTGGACAGGATCGAATTACCATTGGCGGCGTAGAGTATTATGATTGTGTCTTTCAATCTCCCGTTGATGAATCCCATTTTCACCTCAGACCGGATCCTGCCGAAAAGGTACTGTATCAAAAAGGGTTCGTGGTTGGGATAAGTGAACTGGAAGTTGATCCTGAGGTTAAAGCAGTTGTCTATCCCTTGTTTCAGGGAAGTACCTGGACCGACGATACAGAACTGACAGCCGAGAACCTCGAGATCCCGGGGTTTGGCGTGCTGGAGGATATGGACATCACTGTTAAGGATGTCAGAGCTGAGACCGAGGTCTCAGCCGAAGTTATATCAGTTCGCGCCGGCACTTTTGACACACTACTCGTGAAAACCACTTACTCTGGAACGTTGCTCGGAGTATTCCCCATGACTTTGATCCAGCGCACCTGGTTGAGCGAAGATAACGTTCCGGTAAAGCGAAATTTTGAGTTCGTCGGGGTTGAGGAGCCAATTTATGAGATCGAGCTTTCCAAACTGTCCCCCACACCCTGGGACGTGGACATGGATGGATCCACTGATATGTCAGATATTATGCTCGTAATCGGGAACTTCGGCAGGCAAATAGAGAAAGTGAGAGTGCCCAACCCTGATGTCAATGGCGACGGAGTCGTGAATATACTCGACCTGGCGCAGGTAGGATCACACTTCGGCGAATAGAGCAATGTTCGGGATTTATCTCACTTCCGGTGATGCATTCCGGTCGAAAGGATTTGTCCGCATAGCCAGAGAGAATAAATAAGGGTAATCCGATTTTAAGTGCTTCATGTAATCCAGCCATTCAGAGATTAACAATTTATAAGCCCTCTTTATATCTCCAGCCAGATGCTCATAGTCTGTATCCGGCAGCTTCCTTACATCCTCTCTATGAGCCAGTTCCTCTGTCAGATGAAACACCGCCCAGAGAAGATCCGTGAAGGACTCATGCTCCAGCAGATTGGGATTTCCCAATAGAGCTAGCAGAAACCCTCTTTTCTCCATGAGAAAACCCCGCAAATTTTCCAAACTGTCTTTTTCGCTATCAATCACGCAATCGCAGACCTCGAGGCTTCTGCCGACTGTAGAAAACTCCCGTTCAGACCAATCATTGGTCACAACAAGCCGTTCTGTGATCCTGGGGGATTGGGGGTCAAAGTCAGCAAAATATTCCAGCAACTCCGTTCCCACTTCGCTGAAGAAACTCCCTATGACCATGTTCAGCTTTTTAAGTATAGAACGTTTCTCTCTGGATTCCAGCAGCCGATGAATGATCAGAGTCACCAACAGGACTTCAATAGGGACAAAAGCTATGTCACCTACCAGATAGATGAATATATGGTGAGCGTCTCCGAAAATGGCGTAATGAGCGAGGTAGGAGACTGCGGACAGCAAAACCAGCAATAACCCCAATACTATCAAATGCTTCATATCACAATATCTCCCCATCTAGGTTCCAGGACGGCAGTTCGTAGAACGAATCCTTCATGAAGATAATATTTATCGCCTCTGCGATTTATATATTCTACTGCCATGACTGATTACCTCAGAATAGCAACAATTGCCCATGTCATTCCAGCGAAGGCTGGAATCCAGTTATTTTATCAGCCCATCATATCAGCCCTCAATATAGATAACAAATATTATTGAGTCTCTGGATTCCAGCCTTCGCTGGAATGACATGGATAAAGTTATTCATACAGTGTTACCTCAATTCAAACGGAAAATGAATCATCCCAGAACTCTCATTTCCTCATAGGAATCAGGCAAATAAATTCCAGAGCCTTATCGCCCTCGTTTCTGAATTGATGCTCTTCGCCGCCAGGGACGAAGATAACATCCCCATCTCTAACCTCGTGCTCGCCGGAAGGATCTACCACTATTCCGGCGCCGCTGAGGATAAACACCTCATGCTCCCAATCGTGTTTATGAAGCGGGGTATGGCCACCCGGATCAACTTCAAAGACGCGCATAACGAAGTTTGGCGCACCTTCTTTCTCAGCGATAACCCGCCGCATCTTCACGCCGCTTATTCCGGCTTCCTCAGGTATCATTACTTCCACATCTCTATAATGATGAATTATCATTTTCTCCTCCTTGCCTTCAGCAATCTTAATAAATGTCTTCTAACTTTTGCTCATGCTCTTGCCTACATATCCCCATAGACAGGATTATATAACATAGACTTCGCCTGGTCAAGTTCCATATCGTAAAATGGATGTGGCCAATATGGGGCACATTTGCAGGTCTCACTGGATGCGGCTATAGGGACTTCGGGAAAGAGTTGAGGTTTTGGAATGTTAGTTCTGTGTAGTTCAAATCCCCCTTTTCCGAAGCTGTGAGGGGTAGGTTTTTGAGGCAGAAGCAGGAAGCAAACGCTAACTATTGCTGTAATTCTCCCTTACCAAAGGGACACCACTGGGCAAATGCCATGAATGCTTACCATTACTGGAATTCCCCCTTAAAAAAGCTGTGAGGGGTAGGTTTTTCGTGCCAAAAGCTACGGAGCAAACGTCACAAACGCTGGCTACCGCTAGAATTCCCCCTTAAAAAAGCTGGCAGGTATAGGTTTTTTCTACGAACACCAATGCACAAATGCCATGAATGCTTACCATTACTAGGATTCCCCCTTAAAAAAGGGGGTTAAAGGGGGTTGTTTCCTATGTTGCCGAGATCCAGCAATCATGAGCTTCCAGTCGAGGATGTCTAGAAACCTACCCCTCCTCTACCAGTCGCATTTTCGCACAAACTGAAAAGCTCGTATTTGTAAGAGAGTTGAAGGGAGGGATCTCGTCAGGCGATGGTTCTTAGCGAACGAAGTACCAGCCCGATGCCGCCCATGAGCAGAACCAGCATAATAATCAGGTTGAACAGACTGGTATATTGAAAATAGAACCTCAGACTGCTGATCACGCTAAGAAAGATTATCAGCGCACCTGCACCAGTTAGAAACCATCCGATAATAGATTTGCCATTAAAGAACAAGAAACCGATCCCGGCGATGAGAGGTATCAATACCAATCCCTGAGAATATGCAAATCCCCGGCCAAAGCGACCAGAGAAATAGCCAAATCCTGAGCCGACTCTCACATGATTCAGGAAAAGGAATCCGCCGGCTACAGTCATGGCGAGGCCTATCAGAAAAGTAGAAATACCACCGGAAGTGCCACCAGCACCCTCAAACTTTGCCATATCCAACCCCCCATTTCATGGAATTCTGATTCAAGATTTGCGATTCTCGATTGACATTCCCCTGATTACCCGTTGCTCACCCAGAATCTCAAACGTTTATAGAGAAACGGGGTTTGAAGCTCGATCCGCTTCAAACCCCATTAGTTGGTTCACTTGTTTGTTGCTCGAGTTAACTGACCTTCGTAATTGTTAGTAGCACAAGCATCGCAAAACCGGTCACATAAACTAAAAGAACGTAGAACTTACTATACTGACAACTTAATGATTCAATCGGCAAATAAGTATAGGATTGACCATTATTCACATGAACCTGAGCGGAGTAATCTGACCGGAAGAGGCCGAACCGGAGGACGGACACTGGAAGTCAATATGTCGGCCGGAGATTTCCCAGTCTCCTCGGCAATGATCCGGGCTACCAGCTTGGAGCATGTATGTCCCTGACACAGTCCCATGCCAGCCCGCGTCCGCCGTTTGACTCCGGATATAGTATCAGCGCCATCCCGCACAGCTTTCCTTATATCCTCCTCAGACACTTCCTCACATCGGCATATCAACAGTTCTTGCTTCTTCATTCTGTTATCCGAAAACTCCGCACCTTATTTGAGAACTTTCTGGGCACAGCTATGGTCACTACCGCAGTGCCGTTATTCTTCCTGGGATTCGATACTCTTATAACTCTTGCGCTGCAAACCTTTTCACCGCAGCGATCCAGAGCACACACTGAGGAACCTGTCTCTGGCAAAAGGAGGTATTCGTAAGGAATGGAAACTGCCGCTTCCGTAGGCGAGTAATTCTCGTCTACAAGGAAAATCGCAAGCCCGGGACATGCCGGTATACACTCTCCACAGCCTCTGCATTTTTCCTCTACCAGTCGCGGCAGGTTGGTTATCGGCTCTCCCACGAATATAGCGTTGAATCGACATGCACTTTCGCATGGATTACATGGTATCTCCTGAATACACTCGATAACCGCAACCGGGCCAGCTCTAAACCTCTTTTCAGATGGATAACCCGGAGAAGCCTGAAGTTCCGACATAGATAATACACTGGAATCTTTTATCGCTTTCTTCATGTCAGCAAGTTCAGAAAATATCCTCAAATTCGCCCTTAACAATGGAGGAGACAATTCCCCCTTTTCATGAACATCAAGAAATTAATCGGGTAATCCCAAATTTAGCAGGAAGCGCAGTCATTTCCCCCTTTCCCAAAGGGGGATTAAGGGGGATTTGATCAGTTGCTTCGTCACATAATCCTATTACCCGATTAATTTATGAAACTCCATCCAAAGGGGGGTAGAATGATACTGCTGGCGAATCAAGTAGAACATGCTGCCAGCTTGCTTAAGTGCTCTGATCGCCAAATAACGTATGTGACGTAGGGACACGACATGTCGTGTCCAATGTCGTGTCCGTAGGCGCTTTTGTAGGGGCGGGTTCCGTTTATCGCGCTCAAAGCCCTTGGTAACAGAGACAGCAGGTCTTCTTCCCCCAAAATGTTCTATCAATTGAGAAAACCCGCCCTTTCCGTTTTTTGGTAATTCGGCAGATCACCGCGAACATCCGCCCAGTCCGCGTCATCCGAGTTCTATTATCTCTCAAAACGAATTCGCCAACAGTATCGTTTACGAGGAAAAGCATTGCGTTCTCATCAAGAGTCTGCTATCATTCTTTGCTGTGGGTTTTTTCAGCTTCAATCTGTTCGCGATGGGAAATCTATAGAATCTAACAAGGTATTTGTTTTATGTCAGTCAACAGATATTACGCCCTCTCAATCCCGGGTCTGGAGAAAGTAGCCTGGAGAGAGATTCAAACCAGGCTCAAGGATGTGAAACTTTTCGGAGAAGATCGGGGCAGGCTTCTGTTCTCATATCCCGGCGATCCCAGGGAACTGCTATTTCTCAGATCGGTGGAGAGCTTATACGTCTTTGTCAGGAACATAAAAGGCGTGAGCCGAAGCCGCAAGTCTCTGGGTGATGTCTTCAGGATAGTCAAAAGCGCCGATCTTGAAGCAGCTTCGTGGCTGCATAAACAGGCGCACAGGAGCAAGGGCAAGAAGAAGCTGACGTTTAAGGTGACTTCCAGCATGCTTGGGCGACACAATTTCAGGCGTGTGGACCTTCAGAAAGCCGTGGAATCAGCCATTATAGCGAGACATGGCTGGACTATGGACAGGCGGGATCCCATACTGGAGGTCAGGATAGACCTGGAGAAAGAAGAGGCGCTGCTGGGGCTGAGGATCACTGATGAGGCAATGCGTCAGAGGGCATATAAAGTGGTTCATCTGCCAGCTTCGCTGAAGCCTACGGTGGCCTATTGCATGGCGCTGCTTTCAGAGCCCTCTCCTGCGGACGTGTTTGTCGATCCCATGTGCGGCGCAGGGACTATAGTTATCGAGCGCGCGATGGCGGGAGCGTATAGCCGGATAATAGCCGGCGACGTGGAAGAGACTGTGGTAAGGGCTGCGAGAGATAACGCGGATGCAAGCCGCAAATCCATCGACCTGGGCTTATGGGACGTATCTGCC
>Ga0114922_10001238_pt1 | contig 24381 bp, 13 predicted proteins | sample AartaG_FD_100975 | JGI IMG/M metagenome (GOLD analysis project Ga0114922, IMG submission 100975) | Deep subsurface microbial communities from Aarhus Bay to uncover new lineages of life (NeLLi) - Aarhus_00045 metaG | ecosystem: Environmental > Aquatic > Marine > Oceanic > Sediment | place... | reverse complement strand
AATCAGTAATATTATTTTCAAAACAGTTTCAAAGTGAAGAGACAGCAATATATTAATAGTAACTGTACAGAAGTTATTAAAAATACATAGTGTTTTCATGCTGTCCTGCATTCTTTACAGGAATAATTGATAATAGTAGGACAGGTTTTCAACCTGTCCGGACAGACTGAAAGTCTGTCCTACTTTACTTTATAGAACGTAAACAACCAAATATTAGTAGGAATATTTGATCTCTTATTATCCTCAAAAGCCTCTTACTCATTAAGAAGTTTATGAATAATGCAGGCTAAATGAAGCAGTATTCTTGCTTGATTTAAAGCGGATTAAGGGGTTGCTCCTGCTGGCTATTTATTCAACTGAGCGCGCAGCGCCTGCAGGACATTCTTAGCCTGATCGAATTCCGGATCGAGGGATAATGCTTTAGTAAGCATCTCAACTGCCATTGGATAGTTGCCGGTTTTTCCCAGCGAAAGGGCATAATTATAATAGTAAATGGCGTTTGTACTATCTAATTCTATTGCCCTACTGAATTCGGCAAGGGCTGGTTGATATTTGCCTTTCTGATCATACGCTAAAGCCAAATTGTGACGGGCGTCCGGATCATCGGGCAGAAAGTTGACCGCCTGTTTGAAATTGTATAAAGCTGAATCTATTTCGCCTTTCTCTACAGATAATAGTCCCAGGTGATAGAAACTTTTACCGCGAATCTTTTCAGGGTTATAGCCATAAGGCAGCGCCGCCGAATATATCTCTGATAGATCGTATTCTGAAACGATGTCTTTGTCGCTGGATAAGGCGACATATCTGAATTCCTTTTCAGCTTTGAGCGGTTTGCCTGTTAAAACTAAAAATCGTCCGAGATAATACCTTGCGGCAATATCTTCGGGGAAAGTGTCAACGAAACCTGATACGGCTGTTTCAATAACATTTGTATCAGCCAGAGCAAAAGCCGCTGTTATCCTGTTAATAAATCCCTCTTTGAAATTGGGGAAATATGATATTGCCGTGTCGGCGATAGCATAAGCCCGATTATAATCGCCTTTGAGACGGGCTAACATCGAGAGATTGTTGTAAGCTTTAGCTGATGGTCCACAGTATTCTATCTCGTTTTCAAATTCATACCTGGCAGCTGCAGTGTCGCTTTCATAGAAGGCAATTACGCCAAGGTTAAGATGCGCATTCGGCACGCAAGGAGCCTGTTCTGAAGCTGTCTGATATTGCTGTCTGGCGGAGTTATAATCGCCTTTTTTTAAAAACATGTTGCCCAGCGAGTAATTTGCCATGGCTGTCGAACTGTCATGATGACCGTAGAAATTTGTCCAGGTGAAGACAACTGCAATGAGCACAGAAACCAGCAGAACGACAGAATATCTGTAGCGCTTGTTTGCAATTGCTCGATATATTTCATATATCGCATATGCCGCCATGATACTTAGAACAGGCGCCAGTGGAAGTCGAAATCTGGCGGTGATAAAGAACATTATCACAGTGGCCATATAACCAAAAATCAGTATCGGAAAAATCCAGAAACGCCGGCCTTTGAAAAAGCATAAGACAGAACCAATCAAGCCCAGCGGGGAAATAACGGCAAACAAAAACAGCGGATAAAAAGACAATCCGATATAGTTTGTAAGAAAATAGATATTATTATTATTCGATATCTCATAACGGTTCCAGAAAAGATAAAACTTTTTTATAAGAAGCTTAATAAAATGCCCCGGAGATGACAGAATATATTTAGCAGATTTATTATAATAATATGATGAAACCTCCGATGGTTTTATCGTTCCGGGTTTTTTACCAAGATTTGAAGCCGCCTCATAATCGGCATCGGAATACTGCCAGGTGTGACCGAACCCCGGCAGCAAAGCGGTATAGCCATCAGCCCGCTCGTTATTGCCGATATAAAAGTTTATGCCGCCCTGGCTGGCAATTAATACAGCATCATCGCCGACGACAATATTTCTTAGAGTAACGGGCAAAACAAAAATGAGAGTTCCTATTATAAGAAGCAGGCTGTTTTTTATTTTTACTTTAATATCCGGAACAATCATAAATATCCAGATACAAACTAATGGCATTACCGCCAGGATATTTGGACGGGCGATTGCAAACAAACCGGCAATTAATCCGGCGAAGAGAAAGAATCTGGATTTACCGCTTTTTTGAGCGGTAGTAAGGAAGTATATAAAGACCAGAAATAATATTACAGTCAGAAAATCCAGCAGAAGTTGGGACTCAAAATATATTAATATGCCGTTAACAGCGGTCAACAAGGCGGCTATAATAGCCGCAGCCGGCGGGAAATAATTCCTTGAAATCATGAAAACAAGGGGTACCGCAAGTACGCCTATAATATGCTGAAATAGATAAACCAGGGTGAAATTAGCGCCAAAAATCGAATATATCAAACCGAGGAAGTACGGATAAAATGGCGCCCTGAAATATGGCCCTCCACCAAGAATGTTGCCATCGGCAATCTGTTTAGCCCAGAGGTGATGGTATAAAGCGTCGATTGTGGGGCTTTCCCAGCCCGGCCAGTTTGCTTTCATAACCGTAAGGAAGATAATCCGCAATATCAGCCCCAGCAGGGTTAGCCCTATGATTATCATCAGCTTTTGATTTTTCATACTTGTTTATATTATATGAAATATTGAAAAGAAATGCAAAAAAGATGAAATATGGTTCAGGAATATTTAATTATAAATGAGATTTTTCCCAAAATATTTAAGTTATTGGGAATATTTCTGTTAACTATTTGTCTTTATATGGAGCTAAGCATATATAAAGGTGATAGTTAAGTCTAAGGAATATTATAAAGTTAGACAGAAAAGGAGAAATGGCACATATTTTGAAAAATCATTACTCCAGCATGAATAATTTTACTTTTTTTTTATGAGAAAATGTATATATTATAAGCAGAGAGTATAGACATTGTAATGATAAGCTAAGAAGGGAGTTCCTGATGAAAACATTTATTGCGGCTATATTAATAGGTTTATTTGCTGCTGCGGCTGTTGGAGAAGAACCTCTGTCAATCGGTACTAACCAAAACGGCAGTGATTATATTATTGACCGTTTTATAGTGACTATGCAAATCGGGACAGAGGCGTTAATCATCAATCAAGCAACGAACGGAACGGCGGTAACCGGCAACATCGGAATTGATTTGCTCTGTGAGAATTATGGCGTCATTAAAGTAGAACCTTTTTATCCTCGTCCGGTGCGTAAAGAAAAACTTCGCTCACTGGTCGAAAGAATGTATGTTTTTAAACTGGCGCCCGGGGTTAATGCGCAAGATGTTGTCGACGTCTTTTTGGCAAACAAGGATATCGAATATTCCGACCTCTGGACTATTCCCCGCCTATTTTATATACCCAATGATCCGGCAATCTCCCAACAATGGGCTTTATCCCAAATTGAAGCTTTTGGAGCGTGGGACGTGATCCGAGGCGATACTACTGAGAATGTGATAATTGGCATTGACGATACCGGCGTTTACTATAATCATCCAGATTTGCAGGCCAATATGTGGATAAATGGTCCGGAGGATATCAACGGCAACGGTATTTTCGATAACTATCCGGAGGGTTCAGGCGGCGATCTGAACTATACCGACGAAGATGGCAATGGTTATCCGGATGATGTGGTCGGCTGGGATTTTGGTTTCAATGATCCCGATCCGCAGGAAAATTCTCCTACGCACGGCACTCATGTCGCCGGTTGCGCCTCAGAGGTTGCCGATAACAATGCTGGCGGAGCCGGCCCCGGTTTCAGTGCTAAGGTAATGGCTCTCAAGATTACTAACGCGCAAGGTTATCTGGTCGGTGGTTATAACGCTATGATTTATGCCGTCGATAATGGCGCGCATATCATCAACTGCTCATGGGGCAACAACCAGTATAATCCAAGCTACCAGAATATCTGCAATTATGTGCACGCAGAAGGTGTGTTAATAGTCGCCGCCGCCGGTAATGATGACGACTGGCCACCGCCATATAATGGTTATCCAGCAGCTTATAGCAATGTGCTGGCGGTTGCCGCAACAAATCAAAATGATCATAAATCCAGTTACTCCAACTACAACCCCTGGGTGGATCTCAGCGCTCCCGGTGATAATATATATTCAACCTGGGGTTCGAGTTCCTACCGTCATGAATATGGAACTTCGATGGCCTCACCGATTGCTGCCGGTGTGGCCGCCCTGGTAAAAGCTCAGGATTTAACCCGTACTCCCGATCAGATTTTAAATATATTGATGAGTTCCGCCGATAACATCGATTCGCTTAACCCCGGTTATGAGGGGATGCTGGGCGCAGGACGGGTTAATGCCCAAGGAGCTGTTAGTATGAATTCACCGATTATCCATCTTATAGATTTTCAATTTACTATTACTGATGGTGATGGCGATAACATTTTAAATCCCGGAGAATCGATTGATCTCGGAGTGGAAATGGAAAATGTCAACATCGATGCCTTCAATGTGGTTGCGACTTTGAGAGCTCCCGATGGAATAACCGTCTCCGATTCAGTTGCCGATTTTGGCGATATACCCGGCGGCGAACAGCAGGACAATTATGCCGATCCATTCAGTTTGACTTTTGGCGCCGATCTTACTCCTGATGAATTCGAGCTTATAGTTAACGTAACCACCGATGGCGGCTACAATATCGATTTAAGCATAATAATAGAGCTTAGTTTATCATTGCCTAATTTTCCAATAAGTTTACCTGATGCCATTGAATCAGCCCCCTTAGTCTGTGACTTAAATGGCAATGGCGCTTTTGAAATTGTAATAGGCTGTAACGATGCCCACCTGTATGTAATTGAACTGGACGGTTCATACTTGCCAGGCTGGCCGGTATCTGTTAGCGATGATATTAACTCGGCTCCCGCGGTTGGCGACCTTGACAATGATGGTGATTATGAAGTCGTTGCCACTGCCAAGAATGGTGAAATCAGCGCCTGGGATTACAATGGAAATATCTTAAGTGGATTCCCGATTGTGACAGGCGGTTCGGTGTTTGCCAGCCCGACACTGGCTGACATTGACGGCAATGGCGATCTTGAAATTATCCAGCCCAATTATTCAACCAGGGATATAGATATATTCAATCATGATGGATCGGTATATGGAGATTGGCCTTATTCCGGGACTCTGGGTTGGTATGGCGCAGCTGCTGTTGGAGATATTGATGGCGACGATGAAATCGAGATAGTTGCCGGTGGTTTTGACAGTCATTTGCATGTGTTTAATGCCGATAAAACCGAGATTCAGGATTTCCCTATAGAGCTTGATAATCGGGTCTGGGCCTCACCGGTAATCGGCAACATCGACCCAGCCGACCCGGAGCTTGAAATTGTGGTCGCTACACAATCAGGTTCAGTGTATCTATACAATCACGATGGTTCCCCTGTTATAGGCTGGCCGATCAATGTTGGCACAGCGGTAAAATCCTCGCCAAGCCTGGGAGATTTAGATGATGACGGTACCCCAGAAATCGTGTTCGGCGCAAACGACGCCAATATATACGCTTATGATTCTGATGGTTCTGCTTTTGGCGGTTTCCCGGTTTCGTTGTTATCGAATATTTCTAATTCGGCAGTTATTGCAGATTTAACCGGTAATGGTACGCCTGATATTATAATTGCCAACGGTTCAGCCGGAACCTGCCTGTTTGCGTTCGATATTGAAGGTCAGGATTTACAAAACTTCCCGATTCCTACATCTGCCATAGGTTCGGTAAAAGCCTCTGCCGCGGTATGGGATCTCGATTATGATGGCGATCTTGATATTGTTGTCGGTGTACAGAACAGCGGCGACAACCTCGATGTTTTTGACTATAAGTTTTCAAGTTCCCTGGTTGGAGCGCATTGGCCGGTTTTCGGCAAGGATAAACATCGCAGTAATAATTTTGAGGCTTATGATCCGGTTTCAATTGATGACGAGATTCGACCACTTCCGCAGGAATTTGGTTTAACGCAGAATTATCCAAATCCGTTCAATGATCACACTATTATTCAGTTTAGCCTTGAAGTCGCTTCAACATATTCTCTTGATGTTTATGACATACTTGGCAGACGGGTCAAAAATCTTGATTCCGGTTTCAAACAGGCTGGCGCTCATAATGTTAGCTGGAATGGCCATAATGATAGCAATGTCGATGCGGCATCCGGAGTATATTTTTACAGGCTCAAGGCAGGCAATAGGACCGCAGTCAAAAGAATGTTGTATTTAAGATAAAGAGGTAATTTAGCTTACCGGTTTTTGCCGGCGGGCTATTTGAAAAATGGCTTATAACTTTTATTTGAATACTATGCGGGAGGTGTACCAAATAGCTGTTCTTTAAAAATTGGAAATGGCATTACTGCTGTTTTTGCTTGACTTTTTAAAGTTTACATGTATTTTGAAATTGAAAGCCCTGAAAATTATGTTTATTTAATGCAGTAAAAAAGGATGCTTTATTGAAAATTCAATAAGTCTGGCAAGGAGTTAGTGAGAATACAGATAAAATCAAATAATCAGAAACAATAACCAGAGGCAATATTTGCCCTTTTAAGGAGGTGAATTGACCGGTTTTAAGAAGCTATTTTTTGGGAAGTAATTTATTTTTTATGGAGGTATTTTTTAATGAAAAAATTAATGCTTATTGCGTTTATTCTGGCTTTTATGGCCAGCGGAGCCTTTGCCGCAAAAACCACTTTTACTCCGCCGCTTAACAGACTGACGGCTGACAGCAGCAATACACCTGATTTGTATGGATATACCTGGGTGGACAGCGATAATGGCGGCAGTCCGGTGTATGACTGGATTGACATTACAGGTATCGGCGTCGAGGTTGAAGGGTTAGCGGACGATAATGCTGTTGGACCTTTCGATATCGGCTTTGATTTTCCATTCTACTGGTACCATGTCGATCATTTCTTTATCGGTTCTAACGGTTATATTTCGTTTTCCTCTGATGAGACTTATGCCCAGCCTTTCGGGAGGATCCCCGACTGGAGAGACCCCAATGATTTAGTTGTACCCTTAGCCTGCGATATCGATTTTACGGCGCCATATGGTGCTAACGAGTGCTATTACTATACAAACGATGTAGATACTTTGATCGTTTCCTGGATTAATGTTTGTGAATGGAACAGCCCCTATGATCCAGATGCAACCCATACTTTCCAATTGATTCTTAATGCCGCCGATTCTTCAATAACTTATCAATATGGTGAGCAGGGTGGTGATTTCATGAACACCCAAGGGCACGTTCAGATCGGAATCGAAGATCTGGTGGGACGTACCGGTTTGAGATATTTTTTCGATTTGGAACCGGCGGATCATATGCCGGATGATGGTTTGGTTATCCGGATCCATGCCGATCCCGATCCTAATTTTGTATTCCATGATGTTGGTATTGCTGGCGGCATGACGGATGGGTGTCAGGCTATCTTCCATCCCCTGAACGAATCGATGGCATTACAGGGTCTGGTTGGAAATTATGGTACGGCCGATGAGGAAAATATCACCGTTAATTGCAGAGTGGAGAAACAAGGGACTGATGATCCTGTTTACGATGAGGATGTTACTATTGATCATATCGATGAAGGCGAAGAAATCTGGGTTGATTTCCCGATAGAAGTTCCAGGAGATACATTGGATGAACTTTCTGTATATTCACTCATTTTCAAGACCATATTAAGCGGCGACCAGTTCTTCTGGAACAATACCGATACCACGGAGATGCGTAACTATATGTTACCTATGACACTCGGTTATATTGACACCTGCTTTCAAGGAACCAGCTGGGAGGGCGGCGGCGGCGGTTTCGCCAATGAATTTGTCATGCCTGAAGCTATTGAGATAACCAGTATTAGTTCATTCATCTTTAATAATGGAGCTAATGATGTTTATTTCTATATTCTTCCTTCAGATGAAAACGGATATCCTGATGAAAGTAATATCCTGTTTGGTGACACTATGTCGTATGCCGATACCGGTTGGGTTGATTTTTCGATTCCTGATCCGATTGTTATGCAGGCAAACCAGAAATTCTTTGTAGCCACCTTATCGGGCGGTCCGGGAAATGCATTTGGTTTTGATAATTTATGGCCGCTTTCAACGCGCGGCTGGGAGAACACCGGTACGTATGCTGCGTCACGTGACCGTTCTGCCCAGGACCAGGCGATCAGCTTCACTGCCGATTCCCATACCGGGATTGAAGATAATAACGCCAATTTACCGGTAAGCTTTGGTCTTAAACAGAACTATCCAAATCCATTCAATGCAAGCACCGAGATTATTTTCGATCTGGAATCGAGCGGCAATGTTTCGCTGGAAGTTTACAATATAGCCGGACAGAAAATCGCCACCTTAGTCAATGGCAATCATGACGCTGGTTCGCATGACGTAATCTGGAATGGCACAACTGATAATGGCAAGGAAGTTACATCAGGAGTCTATTTCTACCATCTCAAGGTTAACGACAATAGCCAGACTAAAAAGATGGTATTACTTAAGTAAGTTTTTCACCAATTAATAAAACCCCGCTTGCTAGGCGGGGTTTTTTTAAGAATAGGTTTTTAACAGTATTTAGGGCTGTAAATTTTGTTAAATCTATTGACTTATGGGAGCTAAACAATATCTTAAAACATGATGCTTGGAACTCTTTTGGAATATTTTACGCATTTAGTTTCATAATTTGTTTGCGGGTAGAAAGAAGATTTTAAATCGTTTTGTAATTATCGTAAAGATAAGCTTAAGTTAATAACATTATGTTTTTAAGGAGGTTAAATTTAGTTTTACAGGGAGCATTTACCGTTAGAATGAATTTTTGATATTTTTAAGGCATGTTGTTTGCATATGATAGTATGTGATAATATGTTAGGTAAAAATTCAAATGATCGAAATCATTAATCAACAAACTTTTAACTCAAAAGAATGGAGTTAGCATGAACAAATCATTAATCCTTATTTCAGCGCTGGTTATTTGCCTGGTTGCCGTTGCCGGCGCTGAAAGGGTGGAAACAATCAACCGTCAAGCAATCGAGGGCTTCGGGAACGGCTTTGATCCGGTGATCCTGGATACTCAGGAAGACATGATTGCTTACGACTCTACGCCTGCCGTTTACTGGCCGGGGTGGATAGCGGTGGGAACGAAGTTTGCCGTCCGTTTTACGCCGCTTCAGCCATGTTCATTAACCTATATCCAGGTTGTCAGTTATGACGGCGCCGGCGATGCTCTGATTCATGTCTGGGATGATAATAATGGTTTACCCGGCGATGATCTTATTACTCCTTTCACCGCCAGTCTTAGTGGAAATTTATCCTATCAGAGAATTAACTTACCCGCCGCGGTCAATATCGGTTTGGATGATTTCCATGTCGGCGTTGAATATACCCAGGTTCCTCCACCGTATGTGACGGCCGATGATAATGGAGGAACGGAACAACGTTCAAAATATAAAGCTCCTAATGGTCAGTGGACGATTTTAAACAACGATTTGAATATCAGGTCGTTTGTCATTTATTATGGCGATGACCAGGTTCCGCCGGTAATTGAACATGCCGAACAGATATTTGGCTTTTCCGAGGACGATGAACATCCCATTTCCGCTGAAATTTCTGATGGTTCCGGTATTGCCTCGGCAACTGTCCATTATAGCGTCGACGGCGCCAACTGGGAAACTGTGAGTATGACCAATACCAGCGATGACACCTGGGAAGGCGCTATTCCGCTTCAAGAGGCAGGCATAACCGTACTTTACTATCTGAGCGCTGTTGATGCCTCTCCCTGGGAAAATGAGGCTTTCGATCCGCCAAACGCTCCCGGTGATTTTTATATTATGGACATTATCGAAGGCTCTGAGATTGCCTATGATGATGGCTCTGCCGAGGCCTGGTATATTGTCAGCCCCGACTATGAAGATAATGCTTTCGCTATCAGTATGACTCCTGATGATTATCCTGTTCAGGTGATTATGGCCCGGGTGTTTGTTAATGACAATACACCGTTTACTTTCACAATCAATGGTGTTTATGCGGGTATTCCCGATGATGTACTGCCAGGCGGCGAGGCTGTGACCGCAGTTCGCGAACCTCATGGCTGGGCGATAGGCGAATGGCCGGAAGGTCCGGTGATTACCAGCGGCAGTTTCTTCTTAGTTTTCCATTGGGATCCATCTTCTCCCGATAACCCCGGTGTAGGGGAAGATCAGGATAATATACTTTATCGTTCCTACTGGTATAGCACCTCAAGCGGCTGGAACCTGGCGGCGGATGGCGAATGGATGATGAGAACTATTGTCGTCACTTCTACCGGTGTTAAAGAGATCAGCGGTGATGGAGTAATGCCTGCCCAATTTGAACTGGTTGGCAACTACCCCAATCCATTTAACCCGTCAACGGAGATCGAGTTCTTAGCGCCGACCGCCGGTAATGTAAGCATCGAGGTTTACAATATTGCCGGCCAGCTTGTCAAAACTGTCTTCAATGGTTCGGTTGAACCTGGAATCAGGACTGTAAGCTGGGATGCTACCGATAATAACGGAAGCAAAGTGACTTCAGGCGTTTACTTCTATAAGCTGATTGCAGGCGATAAGGTTGACACCAGAAAAATGGTTCTTGTAAAATAAACCTGTTGCGATTTAAACTAAAACCCCTCATATCCATCGAGGGGTTTTTTATTAATATGCCGCCTGCTAATAATCTGCAATAACATGCATAACTGTACTAAAAATATAATATAATATCTTATACAATAGCTTTAAATGATGCTTGTATAATGATGTCATGTAAGTCGTTATGAATATAATATAACTACCTGCAATTCCAAGAAGCGCTGGCCTTTCCTTTGCATTTGTTTGAGTTATGGAGATAATGTCTATGATAAGGAGAATGTATTTCGTTTTACTATCATTAATGTTGCTAGTCGAATCTTCATTTTCATCACAGGTTCCGGAATTTTTAAACAAGTTGGAAGGCGAAGCCGCCGTCATAATAAAAATGAAAGATAGGCCGGATGATATGGCCAGGCTATCCTCCATTGATAATAGCGCCATTTCAAGGCAAATTAAGCATAGAGAGATAATAAATCATCTGAAAAGCAAAGTCCTCGATTCACAGGCATCTTTAAAGCAGATAATCGTAAACAATAAAGCTCTGGTTTCTGAATACAAAAGTTTCTGGATCAGCAATGCAGTATATATCAGGGGAGACGCTGATTTTATAAGGAGTCTTGCCGGAAGAGATGACGTTGAATATGTTTTTGAAAACCTTCCTCTGGTACTGGTCGAACCGGTTGAAATCGGTTCTGCTATCCAATCTGAGGCTGGAGCGGAGCCGGGTCTGGATGTTATTGGCGCACGAGAAGCCTGGGAAATGGGTCTTACCGGTGAAGGCAGGATAGTCTGTAATTTTGATACCGGTGTTGATAGCGAGCATCCCGCTTTATCATCATCCTGGCTTGGTTCCAATGGGGGTACAGCCTCCGAGAGCTGGTTTGACCCGTACACTAACAGCGATTTCCCCGTTGATAACAGCGGCCACGGGACGCATACAATGGGAACAATGGTCGGTCTTGACCGCGCTGATACTGTTGGCGTTGCTTTTGGCGCTCGGTGGATTGCGGCCGGTGTGGTGGACAGGGGAGGAGGCGTAAATCGGACAATTGCCGATATCCTTTCAGCTTTTGAATGGGCGGCCGACCCTGACGGCAACCCGGATACCAGCGATGACATGCCGGATGTAATCAACAATTCATGGGGAATTCCAACCGGATTCTATGGTCCCTGCAATGTGACTTTCTGGGATGTAATCGACAATCTCGAAGCGCTCGGAATTATCTGTCTCTTTGCAGCCGGTAATGAGGGCCCGGATGAATCGACTATTAGAACGCCCGGTGACAGGATTACTACACAGTTCAACTCTTTTGCTGTAGGCGCCGTTAATGGAGACAACCTTGAGGTTGCCTCATTTTCATCGAGAGGTCCATCAGGCTGTGATGGTCAGACGATCAAGCCGGAAATAACGGCTCCCGGAGTGCATGTCAGGTCCTGTAATGATAATGGCGGTTATGTCACCATGAGCGGCACTTCAATGGCCACGCCATATGTTGCCGGCGCCGCTGTAATATTGCGTCAGTTTAACCCGGAAGCCTCGGTTGAGCAGGTCAAATCAGCTTTGATGCAAGGGGCAGTCGATTTAGGCGATTCCGGAGAAGACAATAGCTATGGCAATGGGCTGTTGAATATCATAAATTCGCTTTACTACATGCCCCTTCCGGATCATCCGTTTATGCATGTACTATCTGTATCGGCCCGTGATAATCATCAGGAAAATGGAGATCCAGGCGATACATTAGGTTTTCGGTTGACTCTTGAGAATCTCGGTTCAGAATCGAGTATCGACGCAAGATTATATTCACAGTTGCCGGGTATAGAGTTATTGCAGGATCGCACAGAATTGGGAAACACCGGTCATTTGGACACTGTATCTGTGGTTGCCTTCTCTGTTGTTGTTCCTTCCGATTTACCGGATGACATCCCAGTGTCTTTTACAATAGAGTTCTTTGATGGCGCCTGGTCGCAATTGTACAGTTTTGATATTAACATCTCCCAGCAGACCGAACCGGCTGTTGCGACTATCAGCACAGATATTTTAGAGATGAGTTTTTCCAATTTCGGTCAGTTCGGCCTTGGTGAGAACTCAGTAAATCCGTTTGGCGGCGTCGGCTTTAGATTTCCTGCCGGCGCTGATGATTTCATGAAAGAGGCGGCGCTCTTAATCTCCTCTGACGGCAGAGTATCCGATGGCGCTCGTAATGATCTCAACCAGCCGGATGATGATTTTAACCCGCTGGAGGGAGGACAGCCGGTGGTTACACATCCGGGAATATATGCTGATTATGATGGATTTGCCTCATATTCCGACGCTGATGCGGAACAGCCTATTGGACTGGAAATTACCCAGAGATGTTTTGGCTGGGATATGCAGGCTCAGTTTATTACGGTTGAGTTTACTATACATAACGTTTCGAATAGTGCCATAAACGACCTTCGGGTTGGCCTGTTCGGTGATTGGAACCTGCCGATTACTTCAGGATATGACGATATTGTCGGGTATAACGAATTGCTGTCGCTGGGGTATATGCAGGATATATCAACCGGTATGTGTGCTGGTGTTCGTTCGATAACCTCGCTGGCGGGCTCTTATCGGGCTATCGATAACAGCGAGGTCTTTGCCGATGGTTTTTCTGATATGGAGAAACTGCAATTTATGTCCGAAGGATTTATTCAAACTGAATACTCTGTTCCCGATGATTACTCTCATCTGTTGAGCGTTGGACCATTCACGATTGCCGAGGGTGATTCTGAGGTAGTTGCGTTTGCCTTTGTAGCTGGCGAATCAATTGAGGAAATTAACAGCCAGGCGGAACTGGCATTCTTCATGTATCCGGGATTGACTCAAAGCGGTGAATATAGTGATATCTTACCCGATAACATGACCCTTCATCAGAATTACCCGAATCCATTTAATAATTCGACCGCTATTGATGTATTTTCAACCACGCCCACGCAACTCGGGATTTATGATATTATGGGCCGTCAGGTGAAATTGATCGATATCGCCTCTGCCGGATTCAATCAGGTGATTTGGGATGGCAAAAACGACAGGGGAGAAGATGTTGTGTCGGGTGTATATTTGTATAAAATTGTAAACAGTAGCGATAAAATCCGAAGAAAAATGATATTTTTAAAGTGATATTATGGATAATGGCATTATTATAATTGACAAAAAACCCCCCAAGTATTATCTACGTACGGAAGCAATTGAGGAAGAATGAATAAAATCAAATATATGAATTATATAGTGGGAATCAGTAATCAGGTAAAACTAAAACAGGAAAGGAGTGGATAGTAACCAGAAACAAATTTCATGTGTCATTGCATTAATTAGTAAAAGGAGTAGTAAAATGAAAAAAGCGTTAGTTGTTTTTGTTTTGGCTATGTTTTGGTGCAGCTTTGCTTTCGCCACCGACGCATACCTCAGCAAAAACATGCCAGTCGGCAAGGTAGTGAATGTCACAATTCCTTCATACGCGGCGGAAATGCCCGCTGATATGGTGACGGATACCGAAGAGTATTGTACATCTACCTATACGAACATGACTGATGACTACATTTCCTATGTCGAATTCAATACAATCGCTAATCAATCCGGCCAGGAAGGACCGACCAGTTATGGTGATTACACCGATATAGAAACCACTGTCGAGCAGGGCGCCACTTACACGCTTACCGTTACATTCTGGTCTGAGGGCCAGTGGACCGAACATGTCCGGGCCTGGATTGATTGGAATCAGGATGAGGTATTCGGCGCCGATGAGAGCTACTATCTGGGCAGCGGCGTGGATGCCACTCTGACGTTGGATATCACCGTACCGACAGGCGGCCCGCAGGGCGCTACGGTTATGCGCATTATCGAGCAATACAGCACCGATCCCGGTGCTGATGGCGCCTGCGATGGCCAGGGGAACCATAGCTCAATGTATGGTGAAACCGAAGATTACACCGTCATAGTCGGCGAAGATGGTCCTTGCGATGTCGTTTGCCCGCCCGGAGGTATTGAGGAAGGCGAGCCGGATTGCGGCGATGGCTACGTTGATGATTACAATGGCGGCTGCAACTCCGATCCGCATATTTTTCAGCCTATTGCCCCGGGTGAGGTAATCTGCGGTACTTCCGGAACATTCCTGGTTGATCAGGTTCAAAATCGTGACACCGACTGGTTCACGTTCACTTCGGATTCCGATCTTCCGCTGACCTTTACCGTAGAAGCCGAATTTAATCTGCTTATCTTCGTTATCGATGCCGGTTCAGGCAACTGTGAAGATCTGGAAATTGTCTCCAATACGACCGGCGAGCCCTGCGAAGAGATTAGCCTTAGCCATGTTCCTACCCCGGGTCAGGAATATTGGTACTGGGTTGGATCGTCCGAATTCACCGGTTGGGATTGCCCGCTTGAATATGTGACTACTTTAACTCAGGAAGAGCCAACTCAGGGTGGTGAAGATTGCGAACATCCTATCGTGATTGAAGATCCTCTGCCATACCAATCAACCGGCAATACCTGCACCTATCTGGATGATTGTGACATTACCGGCTCAGATAACTTCGATGTCATTTATGAACTGACGGTTACTGAAGAAATGACAATCATCTGTTCCTTGATCGGTTCAACTTATGACACCAAGATTGCCGTCTACATGACTGATTGCTGCTCCGGTGAAGGCAGCGAATTCCTTTACAATGATGATTTCGGTGGTACTCTTCAATCGCAGGTTGAAGGCTACTTCGCAGCCGGCATCTATTATGTAGTGGTTGATGGTTATAGCAGCAATTGCGGTGACTATATCCTGAACATCTACGAAGGAGAACCTCCGCCGCCGCCGGGATGCGATCTGACTTATATCGGTCCGGAAGGCGATTGGAACTTTATCACCAGTGACGCGGAACTTGGCCCGTACACCGCTTTTGATAACTTCCTTTGCGAAGATGAGACCGAAATCTGCGGTATCCGCTGGTGGGGCTTAGATCTTACTTATAACTCCGGCTGGTTTGAGTGTGATGAAGCGGATCCTGAGTTCCTAATCATGTTCTATCCCGATGCCGGTAATAGTCCGGATGTCGGCAACCCGACTTGCGTCTTTAACGTTATGCCGGAAAGAACCAATACGGGTATCTTCTACGGTGGCTCATATGAGCTTATCGAGTACTATGCCGACTTCGGCGAGTGCTGTCCGGTCAACAGCGGCTGGGTCTCGATCCAGGGATTATCCTTTGACGGTTGCTCATTCCTATGGGCCGGCTCCCTTGACGGCGATGTCATGTCCTACCAGGATCAGAACGGTCCAATGGTTCAAAACGACATTGATCTTGCTCGCGAATTTGATCTCCGGACCTCAATCGACGAAGCCAACTTGTTGCCGACTCAGGTCGATATGCTGGCCAACTACCCTAACCCGTTCAACGCCAAGACGAAGATTGCCTTCTCACTCAAGGAGAGCGGCAATGTGTCAATCGACATCTATGATGTTCTTGGCCGTCGTATCGACAAACTCGAATTGGGCCATCTCAGCAACACTGAGATCCATACTGTCGATTATGATGCCGGACATCTGGCCACAGGCGTATACTTCTACAGCCTGATGGTTGATGGCGAAAAGAGAGCTTCCGAAAGGTTCAGCTTACTCAAATAGTTAATCACGTTTCTCTCTAATAGTCGTTTCTCAAAGCAGCGTCACAATTAAGTGACGCTGCTTTTTTGTTGAAATGCTGTAGTTTTAGTTTTTACTTTACAGATATTAGATATAAATATATGTTGAATATAGAAAGAACGTCGCGGAGGTTTTTAAATCAGATGCGATGGCGATATCATGAGCTGGTTAGATCATAATAGTAAGACCGGGAGGAAAAAGTGAATTCACTTCTTTTGACTGCAATAATTGTTGCCTGGCTGATCATTGCCTATAAAATTTATGGCAGGTTCATAGAAAGACGTCTGGTTAGTCCCGATAATTCCATACAGACTCCAGCACATTCTCGTTTTGATGGCGTTGACTATTCGCCGGCGAAAACCCCGTTGTTGTTCGGGCATCATTTCTCATCGATTGCCGGGGCCGGTCCGATTGTCGGGCCGCTAATCGGCGTGATGTATTTTGGCTGGATAGTATCATCGCTCTGGATCGCTCTGGGCTCTGTTTTCATCGGGGCGGTGCATGACTACCTGGCTTTGATGATATCTATCAGAAGCGATGGTAATTCGATAAGCTATACCACCGAGCAGACGCTTGGCAAAGTCTCCAAATCGGTGTTTGCCATCTTCCTATGGCTGGCGCTTGTGCTGGTAGTGGCGATCTTTGCGGTAGTCTGCGCCCAGACTTTCATCGCCCGCCCGGAGATTGTGATACCGACATTCGGGTTGATATTGATTGCGATATTGTTTGGCTATACGATCTATCGTCTTAAATGGCCGATCCCTATCAGCACGGTATTAGCGCTGGTTCTGGTGGCGGTTTTCCTATATATAGGGGAGAGGGTGCCGGTTGTTTTACCGGAAACGTTGCTGGGATTAACCGCCGCCGATGTCTGGTTCTGGGTGTTGATGTTATACTGCATATTCGCCTCGACTATACCTGTCTGGATTTTGCTTCAGCCCCGTGATTATATATCCTCATGGCTTTTATATATAGGTATGGGGCTGGGCTTTTTAGGACTAATCGTTACTCATCCAGAAATGAACGCGCCGGCGTTTGTTTCATTTTCGACCGACAAAGGACCGTTGTGGCCGATGCTGTTTGTGCTGATCGCTTGCGGGGCGGTTTCGGGTTTTCACTCGTTAGTCTCAGGGGGAACATCCTCGAAGCAGCTTGACCGTGAAAGCAAAGGGTTGACTATCGGCTATGGCGCAATGCTCACCGAAGCGGCATTAGCGGCGCTGGTAATCGCAATTGCAGCGGGAACGCTGATATGGGATCCAACCGCGGTGAAATCGGAGTTTGGCTATCAGTACCTTATGGGCGCCGGGGGCGGCCCTATCGTAACTTTTGCCGCCGGTTTTGGCAAGCTCGTCTCGAGTCTGCCGGCAGTTACCGTTGTGATCGGGATGTTTATCGGTATGCTGATGCTAAATGCGTTTGTGATTACCACGCTCGATACGGCCACCCGTCTGGCGCGGTTTATCATGGTGGAATCGCTCAGCGAAAAGTTCAAGCCCTTTGGAAACAGGTATGCAGCCACGATTATAACTGTGCTGGCAGCGGCCTTTATGGGCGCTACCGGCGGCTACAAGACAATCTGGCCGGTGTTCGGCGCGGCTAATCAGCTTGTTGCGGCATTGGCGTTGGTTGTCATTTCGGCGTACTTAGTCGGTATAAAAAAACCGCGCATCTATACGGTCATACCGGCAATTTTTATGAGCATCACCACTATTGGCGCATTGATTTACCTGCTGATTGGCTTTATTAAAATTGGCAATATTACGCTGGCGGCGCTGTCTGTTGTGCTGGTCGTGCTGGCGTTATTTATGATGTATGAAGCAAGAGCGGTGCTGTTGTTTGCCAAAACCGGCAGGGAAGAGGTTGAGACAAATTTAAGAGACGTGTGAGAAGTGGTCAGTTGTTCTGTCATTCCCGTGCAAACGGGAATCCAGAATAAAAAATTGTTTTGCGTATCAGGATGTCGCCCGCCCAGGCGGGTTTCCATCCTGATACATAAAAAATTCGAGACAGCAGCAGTAGGTCGGGTTCTGACCAAAGGGAAAAACCCGACATGTAATTGTCGGCCCTCTCTCCACTTGAGGCGGAAAGGAGGCCGATCTACTTACTGGGATCAGTCAGGTGAGACTGTTCGTCTGCATGCTACTTCCGCCGATGATTATCAATCTTATCGTATGTTCCGCCGTAGACGATGTTTCTTATGATATCGCTGGTCAAAAAATCATGCGGGAAACCGAGCTCGACCTGGCTGGCTTCATCGAGGCGTTTCATATGCTCATCCGATAATTCGAATTCCAAACAGCCGAGGTTGTCCTTGATATGTTTGGTAGTTCTGGCGCCAATAATCGGAATCATCAGGCCGGGCTGTTGACGCACCCAATTGATAGCCACACGCGCAGGGGATTGTTCTGTTTCCTGAGCGACTTTGACGACTTCCTCCACAATCTTATGATTCCGGGGAGTCAGGCGTTTGCTTCCGCCTTTTTTCATTCGTTTCGGTTCTCTGGTGTCTTTATCGTATTTGCCGGTCAGCAGACCGCCGCCCAGGGTCGCCCAGGGAGTAATGGCGAGGTCCAGCTCACGCGCCATCGGCAAGAGTTCGCGTTCGGGTGTTCGCTCAATTAGGCTGTACTCGATCTGCAGGGCGGTGAAAGGAGTCCAGCCTCGAAGTTCAGCCATAGTGTTCGCTCGTGAGACAATCCAGGCCGGGGCGTCTGATATGCCAATGTAAAGAACCTTGCCAGCCCGCACCAGATCATCAAGCGCGCGCATGACCTCCTCCACCGGCGTGGTATAGTCCCAGGCATGCAGCCAGTACAAATCGACATAATCGGTTTTCAGCCGTTTCAAACTTGCCTCCAGCGATTGAACCATGTTTTTGCGATGGTTGCCACAGGAGTTCGGGTCGCCCTGACGCATATACAGCGTGTATTTTGTCGCCAGTACGATTCGCTCCCGGTTTGAGGCGATCAGTTCACCCACGAATTTTTCGCTGGTTCCCTCAGTATAGCGATTGGCAGTATCTATGAAATTACCGCCGGCATCGATAAAAGCATCATAAATTTTCCTGCATTCTGCTTTATTGGCGCCCCAACCCCATTCCTCGCCGAATGTCATAGTGCCAAGACAGATTTCTGAAACTCGCAGTCCGCTTCTGCCGAGAAGTTTGTATCTCATTTTGCATGCTCCTTATTCATAAGTTATATTTATTATTATAATTTTGAGTAATATTAAGACTGTAGTCAATATATTTGTGTGAATTTATTTGTAGCTGATAGGCAGGAGTCGGTGACTCCTGACCTACCATGATTAATTCAAGTGACAATCGGCCTCTCTACTGTTGGATTATCTTGTTTGATATTTCTCTTTTGGTTGAAACAGAGTTTCAAGAATCAGTACGTTCCCAAACCGAGTTTGGGAACGAGACGGCTTAGCAATAGAAGGTTGTGGTTGGTGTACGTCCTCGTGCACCAACATAAATAAGTCGAGTGAGGTCATACGGCTCTTCGAGTCATCCGACTGCACATTAATTCTGCTCTGTTATGCTATGATATTCCAATTACAACACCATCTTAATCCCGATGCCTATCAGAATAATACCGCCGAGGATAAGCGTTCGGTGACCAAGTTTAGCATACAGTTTCACTCCGAGGTAAAGGCCGGTTATTGTCATGATGGCACAGATTATGCCTATTATAATTGCCGGCTTGAGGATATCATAATCCAGCAGACCGAAGCCAAAACCTATGCCGAGTGCATCAAGGCTGGTGGCAACCGACAATACAAAAAGGTTCCAGCCTTTCGAAAGGTCTGGAATTTCTTTCGGGATATCCTTGATACCATCGCTGATCATCTTGCCGCCGATACCGATCAGCAGGATGAGTATGACCCAGTTGCCGAAACAGCCGATATATCTGGAGATGATTTCACCCAATGCCCAGCCGATGACAGGCATCATAAATTGGAATAGACCAAAATGCCAGGACAGTCGAAAAGCCCGTCGGGGAGTAAATCCCTGAGCGCCCGAGGCTAAAGCTACGCTGAAAGCATCAAAGCCAAGACCGATGCTGATAATAATAATTTCATAAAATGTCGGTGAGTTCATTATGGTTCAACGCCGGCGGGATAATAAGTGTAATCGAATACGGCAGTAAGGTCTCGTTTATCGCCGATCAGCTTGATCAATGTCAGCCTGGCGTTACCGCCATCAGAGATTTTAAGCAGGTATGTTTTTCCCTTGATAAGAGGTTGAGTTTGGTTGAATTTGCTGTTTGCATTACCCTTAATTTTAATGAGCGTTTTGCGCAAACTCGAATGCAGACGTGAGGGGCTGGAAATGCCGATTTTATCGGCAGTGGCATAGATATAAAAATCATTATCGAAATCGCGGGCAGCGGTGAGTTTTTCCTTTTTAAAACTATAGCCGCTTTTTGGGGTTGAATGGTTCTGGGAGATTTTTATACGACGCTGTGAAAGAGGCATAAATTCAACTCTGTCTGAGGGTGCTGACGATTTGCCGCCATTTAATACGGTTTTAATGTAGACGTAATATCTTTTTCCATTAGTCAGCCGCATCAGTTCAATCGATTCATGGGTTATATCGCCATCTGTATCGCCGGGATATGGACCGCTGTTGTAAAGTTCCCCTGGAGATTTTGGAGATTCGGCTAAGTAGATATTATATCCGCCAATAGGAGCGTCCTTAATGCGGTTTATCTGCCAGGACAGGATCGCGCCATGGCTTTTAGAGACAACCTGCAGGTTGTACGGCGTGTTTGGCTTGATTTTTCCAGGTTTAGGCCCGCAGGCAAATATCAAGAAAATTGACAATCCCGGGGCTATAAAAATTCTTAATCTTTTTATTCTATGCTCAGTGGCTTTTTTCATTGTATGGTCATAGATAAATCCTGGCAGTAACTTAGAATTGAATAACCAATATAAAATTATTAATGGAATCCATACATTATTCCGGCCTGGATTTGAGTGGTGGATAAATCCATACTAAAACTATCCGGTTCATATAATATTTGAGAAATGGGCATGTTGGCTTTTCCAATGGTCCAATCACATCTAACGGTAGCCCATATATTAGATGATATGCTCACATCGAGCCCTGTCGAAAAATTAACTGTCAGGGCTGTCATTGTATGCCTCCTTGTCCATAAACCGATAGTGTGGTCAAGACGAAGAGGAAAAACCGATAATCCTGTTCCAATAAACGGTACAATACGCTGATTATTAGTGAAATCAAAAAGCACAAGTATAGCGCCGCTTATAATAGCTACATTTAATTCGAGGGAATGGCTATACGATTCATTTATATGGGTTCCTGTGCCATTAAATTTTTCCTTAATTTTCATGGTATAGGTTAAAAAATCAAATTCAGAGGCAAAATGACGGGAAAACCTGATACGCAAACCGATAGAGAAATCCAATCCGCCATCGAAATTGCCGATCGAGTCGTTTGAACCGATAGTCTCATGATAATAATTGTTTGCCCAGTCTACAAAATTATCAAAATGGGGTCCATTCGTATAGCCGAGAAGGAAAAAAAACGAATTACGTTCGAAATTGTCAGGATGACGGTAACTGCTATGAATCTGAGACTGTGACGGTTTTACAGCGATGAATAATAATAGAAGAATTACAAAGACTACATTCGTTTTTTTCATGGGGGATATTATCGGGCAGATTTTTGGGAATGTCAATAAAAATCAGAGCCTTGATATGCTTGAGTTAGCGTTTTCTTTTTCCGCTTATAATAATCCGTATTTTAGATATTTTTTCTTCAGGTTTTAAAAACGTCTTGACCATTGGTAATAATGGCCTATATTTAAAAGCTCATGAAAGTCGGCATTAATAACTCAGAGCAGTATGCCGATATTGAATGAGAAGTTCTTTGAAATTGACGTATCTTTAATGCCACCCTAGCTCAGTTGGTAGAGCAACGGACTGAAAATCCGTGTGTCCGCAGTTCAATTCTGCGGGGTGGCATTTTTTGATGATTAACAAAAAAAAGCCAAAACATTTATACGGTGAATCAGCCAGGCAGGTCAAAACCTTCATGGTTTTGATAAAATAATGCGTCAAGACCGCAGGGGTCTTAACCTGCTTCCTTGGCCTGTCTCTCCCTTCCAAGCGAACACTTCCTCCTATCTAATAATGTCGCGGGTCGGGTTAAAATGTACCAGTTTGGGTCGGGTTAAAACCGGCCAGTTTTATTGTTGGTGATTTTCATTATACTTTCTTTTTTTTCATTCGCCAAGCCTGGCCTTTAGGCAGGCAGCTCTTTCCGGTTATCTGTATTATCTCGGCTCGTTGCAGGATTCTGCCCAAGATGGCCGTAGCGGTGGTGTGAAGAGGGGAACGTAAAAATTGTTCATCTTTTATCGGATTTGTGTTTCGGGAACTATGCATTACTGAAACAAGGCTCATGCATCATATTGTAGTCCAATAGCATGCATGTATAAAGCTGCCCGAATCACGCCAGTCGGTCAGACGACTCATACGAGCTCGTACGAGTCGCATGACCGTACGGCCCGTATGGGGTTCTCCGATAGTTACCGTAGCGCCTGATATGGACTTTTAGCACAATGCTAAACCGAAGATTGTCAAAATAAGGTCGGCCTGCCAAAAACAACAGGGCTGTCTTCCTGACAGCCCTTAATTTACCTTTTCCCCTTTTCCCCCATATTGTATTATCGGTAAAACTGGATGTTTTATTAATCAAGATAGTTTCAAACTATTAGTGGATGGCGGCCTGCCCGGCCAGGGACGTCTCGTCTGCCATCATTAAAAGCTGGTGCACGAGGACGTACACCAGCCACCTAAATTTATTACAAACATTAATCCGTACTTTGAAATTAGCCCTGACATTTTATTTTTATTTCAGAAATCATTTGCGTTGTAGTTGCTATTATGTTAATAATCATATAGAAAGGAGGTGATGGTTTGAAAGGTAAAATAAAGAGACTTGCTCGGGACCGTGGTTTCGGTTTTATAAGCGCAGAAGATGGAAAAGATATTTTCTTCCATCGCTCAGCTCTTGAAAGCGTTCAATTTGACTCTCTGGAGGAGGGTATTGAGCTGGAATTCGATTTAGAAGATGGCCCAAAAGGTCCTAAAGCAGTTAATATTAAAACTGTATAAATGTTGAATTAATAGGATAGAAAAAAAAGAACTTTTGCTCGCCTGCAGTATTGATTTACACAAGATGGCGTTAAAGATGCTTTTTTAGACAAATTCTATAAATCTGTATTAACTTGCAGATTATAAAAAATATTCTTATCGGCACAATTAATTTATTTTTCAGCCTGATTAGTCGGGTTTTAAAGCGAACAAAGATATTTTTTAAACCTGGCGATTTCATAGCAGAAATAAAAACAATAATATTAAATTTTCCCGCCCATAGAGGATCAAGACCTGATATGTTAGCTCATTCGATGGGGGAACTTTATAAATACAGATAGGGTTATAATATTTGGTTGATAGATGTCCAAAACAAAAAAAGGAAAAATAAAATGTCAGAGTATGGTTTCACTAAGCAGATTGGTATCTCATATGATAAGGCGCTTGAGGCGATAGTCGACGAATTAAAAAAAGAGGGATTTGGAATTCTTACAGAAATCGACGTTAAACAAACTTTGAAGAAAAAATTAAACGTTGATTTTCCAAAATATAAAATACTTGGCGCCTGTAATCCCTCATTCGCATATAAAGCGCTTTCCACTGAGGAAAATATCGGATTACTGCTGCCATGTAACGTCATTGTTTATGAAAAAAACGGTAAAACTATCTTGTCAGTTATGAAGCCATCGGTTGCCATGGGAATGATCGACAATACTGAACTGGGGAAGGTGGCAATTGAAGCAGAGTCGAAATTGAAGCGGGTATTTGATTTTGTAAACTAAGTCAATCATAAAATATTGCCATAGATTGACATTCAACTTAGATTTTTAGCTGCAATTGCTTAAACATCATATTTTCAAATTTCGTTTTTGGAGATCATGTCAATAGTTGTGTAAATTTATTTTTCAAGCAGCGACCTTTCTGCGTTTTTTGTTTTTATTTTTGACCTCCTTACCGTTTTCAAATTTAACACCCCCAATGACTTTTT
>Ga0114922_10001237_pt1 | contig 24387 bp, 19 predicted proteins | sample AartaG_FD_100975 | JGI IMG/M metagenome (GOLD analysis project Ga0114922, IMG submission 100975) | Deep subsurface microbial communities from Aarhus Bay to uncover new lineages of life (NeLLi) - Aarhus_00045 metaG | ecosystem: Environmental > Aquatic > Marine > Oceanic > Sediment | place... | reverse complement strand
TCTTTTTCCAGCCGGTGCAGCACCGGGTAGAGCAGGGAACTCGACCATTCCAGGGTTCCGCCCGAGGCTTGGCGAACGCGTTTGATGATCTGGTATCCATAGTTTTCACCCGTTTGGAGGATGGAAAGGATGATCGGCTTGGCAGACGCGGCAATCAAGGTTTTTGATGACATCTTATATCTCCATAAATCGTATATGTCAGGTTATCGCATATAAGATTATCATACATAATTCAATTCTGTCAAGGATTGATTCTCCATTGAAACTCTCCATCACACTCTACAATAAAACCAAGGTCATGGTTTATTCCCAATTCCTGATGTCTGTCCAATCCTTGTACATCTAACCCCCAGTCATAAGAATGCCGATTTTCGCTAATTTTATACCTTGGAGTGATAATGCGGAAAGCGATATAGTTATAAGGAAGATAGAGTAGAAGGCAGGGTTAAGGGGGGATTTTTCCCGCTCAGCTCGGCATCTTCTTTGATCGAACAGAGCGCATGGTTCCAAACGACATCATGAACGAAGACAGGAAATACAAGACGAAAAAACCACCAGAATATCTTCGACAAAACGCCTTTGCCCTTTTTAAAATCGTATGCCGTGTATATGACAAGCCGGTTATTCCCATCCTCAGTGGGCTTGATTTCGAAAACAAGTTTTCCTCTATAGGCAAACTTCTCGCTCATCTCGTAATAGAGGACTTTTTCCGGCACCACCTGTTTGAGCTTCATGTCCACCGATATGGGCAAAAATTTAAGTCTGTACCTGATAACCGAGTCTATCTGGTTGGATTTCCCGGAAATCCGCTTTATCTCGATAGAACGGAGATTCATGTAGTTTCTCTTGTCATCTCCGAATTTGCCTAACTCCTCGAATATTTTATCCTTGGTTGCTTTAATTTTTATCGCATACATTCGTTCGAAATCTGGAACACTATCCAGGGTCATCTCCAGGATGGAGGAAAGAGAGCCCTTTATGTAATCTCTTTTTTCCTTCAAGACCACTGTGGGATATCGGCCATACTCTCCCCATTTCAAACCGAATAGAAATTCGGTGAATATATTTCGCATCGTCACGAGTGCGCCACCGATCATGACCGAAGACAGAGTTCGAAAACTGAACATATCACCTAATATTTCCCTGTAATCTGCATACCCGCTGGCTACCTTCCACAAAATCTGGCCCAAGGGCCTTTTGGTTTTATCCCTAGTTTTCAACTCTGTAGCGAAAGTCTGATAAAGGATTCTGCTGAGGACTGGTGTGCTGAAGGTAAACCGGATCAGTCGAAATACCAGCTTGCCGAATCGATTGTCCATGGACAACCATTTGACGGTTTTTCCGTATTCTTTGCTCAAAGTTTTTTTATCAGATCCCTCACGCATAATATTGTGGGCAAGCTTCGAGGCGGTGAGAAAGGCAGAATACAATCCATCCTTATACAACCGGGATCCGGCGGCATCGCCGATGATCGCCAGCCTTTGGGCAAATGGATTTTTGGCAGCTCTCACTGTCATCCGTGGCGAACAAGTACAAGCTACAGGATAATTTGAGATATCCGGGAGTATTCGCTCAAGTTGAGGCAACTTGACTATTTCATCCATTATCATCCGGGTTTCTTTCGGGAGCACGGCTCTGTCGATATGTTTTCCGATCACGGTAACTGTCAGGTAGTCTCCTTTGGGGACGAGAGCGATATGTTCAAGAGGCAACTTCTTTGATCCATATTCGATAAAATAAGCTTCGTTTTTAAGGTTTTTTTCAAGAACTTCCTGCGGAACCTTCAACTCAAAGACGAGGGCCCTTCTAAGCCGGGCGGGTATAAAGTCTGGGTTTATCCTCCGAATCGAGCGGATGAGCGGATTTTCGCTGTAATCCTTGCGGGCTTGAGCATTGACACCTGTTGCAATGGCCACAAAAGAGCAAGGCATCGATATCACATCCCCTGATGCCCGCTTGATTTTTAGCACAGGACTGTCGGGATCTGAGTACGATACCTCAAGGGCTTCGCCTTGGAGAAGGGTCGCTCCTTCCTCGACTGCCTTCCCGAGAAGAAAAGCATCTAATCCTCTTTGCTTGTCGTTGAGCTTGGACGGCAATGATCCGCGGAACACCGAATACATTTTCATCTGGTTTGGAACTTTGATCGGGATATTCTTCCACATCCCATGAATCCATATCCTGTTTATATCTCCTCGGATAGTCTCTGGTGGAACAGGGATCCCTTCTTGCTCCATTATGGCACTCAGCCTTGGGGAGATACCCCCTGCTCCGAAGTTGCATCCTTTGATCCACCAATAATCATCCTCGATCTTTAAAATGGCTTTTTTTTCAACGATAACAACTTCCATTTCTTTTTTCAGGCGGCGGGCTTCTCTGAGAAGACAGATGGCAAAAAAAGATCCTGCAGGCCCCCCTCCCACGATAGCGAATCTATCTTTGTCCTTTACCGATCTCTTAAAATCTTTGATAGGTATTTGATATTCTTCAACTATTTTCATCGGGATAAGCCAAATCTCTATTTTTTCTGGAATTCATATCGATATGCAAAAAAAAGGATTCTTTTAAAAGAAATGCGATAGAATTTGTATCCGAGGGGATCTGTATTCCTAATCCTGGAATTGATTTATCATCAACTCCTCATCCCAAAAGGGAACAATGCCGTGGCTGGACGAATATTTTTTCCATTCATCGTACGAAACAAGCGGCCTGGTTCTCTCGATTTCGTTAACCGTTGTCTTCATGACACCGGCCAATTTATTTACCACTTCGGCCAAATACTTATTTAATGCCTCTTCTGAATCAGCCAGAATTGAAAATTGAATGCTGTCTCCGAAAAGGTGGAACGTGTATGCGACGTAGGCCATTTTAAGGCCCTCAGGAAGGGTAGTGTTTTCGATGTGGTTTAAACGCTCGGCAATAAAATCTCCGAGGACACTTGGATCGTTCGTGTGGATAAAAAGGCTGACATCTTTATGTTTGATTCTCTTGGATAGGTATAGTAATTGTCCTTTCCTTTTTTTCCTGGGATTGAAGCCTAACAATGTTAATCATTTTACCCTCCTTTTATTTCTTATTATTTCTATACATTCAATCGTTACCATTGGATATATATTATTATTTATTTATTTCATCGACGTTTGTCAAGGCTTTGTCGCTATTGTTCATCATCAATTTGCTGTACAGAATATCTAACTCCTTGTCATAAAATTGCCGTTTTTTGAATATTTTATGACTTGGAGTTATAATTGGTGGCAAAATTGGAGGCGAGAATTTTGAAGGGAATATCCAGACGAACATTTTTAAAAACAGCGGTGAGTGGTGCCTTGGCTACATCTGCTTTGGGATGCAATGTGTTCAGAGGCAAAGATCAGCCGATGAATGTGGTCTTTATCATGACAGACCAGCAACCCAAAAGCACACTGGGATGTTTCGGCAATCCGTTGAATCCCACACCGAACCTTGATCGCCTGGCCCGAACAGGCATGCGCTTCAGCAATTTTTACATAAGCGCCTTCCCCTGCAGTCCATCGCGTGCCAGTATGCTGACCGGATTGTATCCCCAGAAACACGGCGTTATCACGAACAATGTCATTCTGGAGGACAAAATCCCATCCCTCGGATTCATCATGCAAGATTCAGGCAGAAACACCGGCTATTTCGGTAAAAGCCATCTCAAAGGTCATATGTACAGAAACATGCCGTGGAGGGAACCCTTCAACGGGAGTTGGTACTGGAAACGCCGTCCCGATGAGCGAGAATACAAATTCGAACAGGCGGAGGGAGGATACGGAGAGGACCATCCTCAGCTAGGATTCGAAACATGGGCTGGAGGATGGAAAGATTACCATGACTACCTGAGAAATGTCGGGTTGGGAGATCTGCTGAATGAGCGCCCGATCCCTGGCAATCACAACGACCTTCCGAGTGCAGGAAGGGGAGAGCACCGGTATTCCCTGCTCCCAGAGGAACACCACATGGCATCCTTTTTTGCCCAGAAAGCGAAACAATACATTCGGTCGCAGCACGAGAAAAATCAATCCTTCAGCATGGTGCTTTCTTTTTATGGACCTCATCTCCCTGTTGCACCCCCCAAACCTTGGGATAAAAAGTATTCTCTCGACCAGTGTCCGCTGCCACCGAACCATCGCGATTCGCTCGAGGGAAAGCCGATAGAACAAAAAAATAACTTAGTCTGTTATATGGCACCGAACTGGGAAGAAACCCAGTTTCGGGATTATATCCGGCGCTATTACGGTTATTGTGCTTACATCGATCATCAGATAGGACGAGTCTTGGATAGCTTGACCGAATACGGCCTGGATAACAACACCATCGTGATCTTCACCTCGGACCATGGAGACATGATCGCTGCCCATGGTTTTATCTACAAAATGGACACCTGTTGCTATCAAGAACTGGCGAATGTCCCGTTCATCATCCGGGTGCCCGGAGTGACCAAACCAGGCACTGTATCCAAAAGCCTGGTCGAAGGTGTGGATATCTTGCCGACATTGATCGATCTCTTGGGCCTCCCGGAAGTATCAGGAGTGCAGGGAAAAAGTTTTCGAAAAGTTCTCGCATCCCCGGAAATTCCTATTCGAGACCGCGTGTTTATTCACTGGAACGGCCCCTCATTTATCAATTATGACGGCCGCTGGAAATATGCTCTCCATCCCAGGAGCGAAACCGACGAGCTTTATAATCTCAAAGAGGATCCTGGTGAAATGAAAAATTTGGCAGCGGATTCCAGATTTAAAGACTTACTCAAGAAAAAACGTCAGGAAATCTATCTCAGGTTACAGGAAACCGGCTATCCTTATGCCGGAATCATAGAAATAGAAACAAAACACAAACACCTGGTTTGATTCGAGAAAAAGCAGGCGTCACAGGAAAAAAATCATGAAAAAATCGCTGGTATTTCTTATCGCGATTATTCTTGTCCTCGGTGTGCCACTCTCCTCGAGCGGAGCCTTGTATAAACCGGGGCAGGTGAGAACTGGGAAAGGGATCCGGTCTCCTCTGACACCGCCATCTCAAGAAGGAGTGAAACCGAACCATTTTAAGGTGGCAGAGGATATTTTGTTGCACTATTTCCAATCCGGGGAAGGAAAGCCGGTTCTTGTGATCCATGGCGGTCCTGGATTTCCCCCCTCCAAACCTTGGGAAGGGCTCGAAAACCTGAAAAAAGATTATCGATTCATCTATTATCATCAGCGGGGTTGTGGGCACTCGACCCGGCCCATCGACACGTTCAAATCGCAAAACTTCATGCAAAATGTTACCGTCCTAAATAAAGTTCTGGGATTGTCTGCTCAGCTGGCTGACATCGAGCGCATTCGTAACCATTTCCCCATTTTTATTCGTTATAATATCTGGAAGCATTTCCAGAATTGTGGTTTAATGGTACAGACAGATTGGAAGAGAAGTCATCCAATCTCAGTCTAATAAATGTATCCATAAGCTTATAGAAATTAAAACAATGAAGTGTCTCAAGTGCCTGGCAGATAATCCTCCCGACAGCCGGTTCTGCCGGAAATGCGCATCTCCTCTGCCTGCCGAAGAGGATTTGGCCATATCCCAGACCGAAACCCTCCAATTGCCCGCTACGATGTTGGATAGAGGAACCACGTTTGCTGAAAGATACGAGATCATCGAGGAATTGGGCAAGGGCGGCATGGGCAGAGTCTACAAAGTCTATGATAAAAAAATCAAGGAAGTGGTGGCTCTCAAATTGATAAGACCTGAGATCAGCGCAGACGAAAACACCATCGCACGATTCAATAACGAGCTTCGGCTGGCCCGAAAGATATCCCACCGGCATGTGTGCCGGATGTATGACCTCGGTGAAGAAGGTCCATCCCATTTCATAACCATGGAGTATGTACCGGGAGAGGATTTAAAAAGATTCATCAAACGATCGGGGCAGTTGACGGTCGGGAAAGCCGTTTTGATCACCAAGCAGGTTTGCGAAGGACTGGCAGAAGCTCATAATCTGGGCATCATCCACAGAGACCTCAAACCGCAGAACATCATGATCGATGAAGACGGTAACACACGGATCATGGACTTTGGGATCGCCCGTTTTCTCGAAGGAGAGGGCATGACAACCCAGGGTGTCATGATCGGCACACCGGACTACATGGCTCCTGAGCAGGCAGAATTGGAAGGCGTGGACCAGCGGTCGGACATCTATGCGCTTGGAATTATCCTTTTCGAAATGGCTACGGGGAGGGTGCCTTTCGAGGGGAGAACACCCCTGAGTGTCGCAATGAAGCACAAAAATCAAGCCCCTCCCAACCCAAGAGATCTCAACGCACAGGTGACAGAGGACCTCAGCCGAGTGATACTCAGGTGTTTGGAAAAAGAAAAAAGTCATCGATACCAAAGTGTGGAAGATCTTCTCGCTGATCTAAAAAATATCGAAGAAGGATTGCCCACGACGCAAAGAATAGTCCCAAAGGCAAAATCTCAACCCTCCGATGAAATAACCGTCACGTTCAAGAAGAAAAAGTTCCTGATTCCAGCTCTGGTTGTGTTGGCCATCATTGTGGCCCTTGTCATCAAGCAAATTATTCCCCCCAAGGGGACAAAAATAACCTCCCAAGAAACTTCTGAATCGGTGAAACCTCCTGCTCCTCCCAAAATCACAATACCTTCCTTAAGAAGCCTGATACCCACGGATATTGAAAAGGTCATCGATCCGTCGAATTTCAGGGGAGAGATACAATGGCTGGGGAGAGCATTCAGCATATTGAGTCCCGAGGCCATGAAACACCTGGACGAAGAGGACATGAAAGGCTTTGAAAACCTTCTGGTGACGATCAGAGACAAGTTGCCGGAGGATGGTTCCTACAGGAGTGCCATCGACCAGGTCAGGAGCAAACTGCAAGAAGGAAAAAAGCTCCAGGACGTGGGAAAGCAAGAGGAAGCGGAAAAAAGCTATCTGGAGAGCCAATCGCAAATGAGAACGCTCATGGAATCGGTCCGACAGAAGGAGGGAGCCGATCGGGCAAAGAATTCGATGGTGCAGGCGCAATTGTACGCCAACCAAGGACTCAGCACGGAAAAGGACAATTTGCTGTTCGCTGTGGCGGAGAAACAGGCGAAAGTTGCCGCAGATTCCTATGAAAAGGGCGATTTTGCTGGGGCAAAGACGCTGTATGGCATACTGGAAAAAATCTTCACATTCAGCGTCCAGGACAGCGATGACGCCGGAAGTGTCGAGATTTTAAAAAATTATGTCGCAAATCTCAGGACCCAGGTCAATATTGCGGGTATACCCGCCTCTGCTTCCTGGTTTTATGATCGAGGCAGGGAGGAAGAAGAAATAGCCAAACAGGAGTTGGAAAAAAAGGATTATACAACGGCCGCTGAGATCTACATCCAAGCTGCTTTCCTTTATGAAAAAGTCCAGGAAGAAGTTGCGAAAAATAGAATCTCGCAAAGAGACTAATCTTCACACTGACAATGCAACTTTCAAATTTTTCCTCTGGTTATCTATAATAATACGAATACCTAAAAATAATACAAATACCTAAAATTTCGCAGAAGGAGTGAAATTCTGCACATCTCTGGCATTGGCCGATTGAGTCACACCCAGCAAAGTTGGAACAACAGGAGAAATCGGGGAAGGGGACCTGCCGAAATAAATAACGTAAAGTCCCCTGGAACTTTATCATCGACATTCGATGGATAAAAGGTTTCCATGATCTATGTCGACTTGAAGAGCGAAAAGGATAGCATTTTTTTTGAGCTGTATTGGCAGGATAACAAAAATGTCGGCGTGGGACCGACCCCCCCCGGGAAATAAAGACTTTATCGCGCTGAGGGAAAAGCTTTGATAATCATTTGATACATGGCGTTTTTTTCGACCAAATCCCGGGAAAAATAGTCGGGGTGATATTCGTTTGCGACATAAAGTTGAGTCTGGTCACAATAAAAGGGACTGGCTGGAATGCCCGAGACTCCGGTCGGGATAACAGTCAGGGACTCATCCCAGTTTGCCAACGGATAGATATGCCGGTGGGAAGCGCCCCATGTGACATCGAAGGGCTCGCCCAAAGAATATGAGTATGGACACACCGTGTGACCGCTCCCGCCCACTTCATAGGGACCGCTGTTGAAGCCAAATAGCCAGTCTAAAACCTTCACGCTCCCTAGGGGGTGCTCTAACGTGAGCCGGTGAATTTTTCCCCATTGCCACTTATCTGTATTTCCCCCAAGCTTATCTTGAAGGGCATTGACGGTATCTCTGAAGCTTTTCTGAACAATATCGGTAAAGTTTTCTGTTTGTTCAATCGTATTCACATCGTCGCTCCAGTGCGAATTTTTTGCCGACATGACATTCTGAATGGCATAGTTTCGGAGCAATCCAGAATTCAGAAAATCATCATAAAGCTCATCGCCCATCTCATCCAGGAGTAAATTCTCGGAGAATAAACACAAAAACATCTCGAATACCGATGCTTCCGGGCTGGTTTTGGCAAGAATCTCATCCCATGAGGAAAATGCATCGAAAATTTTTTTCTCGAAAGCGCTCCAATTTTCTGATTTTTCGAGCTCGGCAACGATTATGGGTTTGATGCTTTCGACAAGCTTAGATTTATGATCCGCATGCATCCTCTTGAAGTCGGCGATTGATAACAGTTCTTTTTCTTCGAGCATTTCTCTGATACGGTCGATCCGGGTGGGGAGGAAGAACCAGTGACTGATGTAGTAGGGAAAGTCATCCCCGGTTGTTCTGTTGTTGGCACTCGATTCATAGCCTCTTTCTGGATTGAAGCTATGGGGGAGTTCATCAAAAGGGACAATCCCTTGCCAATCATATTCATCCGTCCAGCCGGGGAAAATGGTATTGGAATGCCCGTCTTTGCGGATCGGAACACCAGCGCAGCAATACAGCCCGATATTTCCCTCGACATCCGCATAAACCGTATTTTGGCTTACCGAAATAAATGTGTTCATCGCATTTCTGAACTCGTCCCAATTATCGGCCCGGTTAACGAGATAAGCGGACCGAAGTTCGTTGGAATAATCATTCCCGATCCACCGCATGGAAATGGCCAAGTCTTCCACATCATGAAACCTTGAAATGATGGGGCCTCGGTGGGTGAACCGAAGCTCTTCCTGCACGGTGTGGTCTCCTGAAACCTTTATTTTTTCCTTTTTAACCTCCATTTCCCTCCATTCTCCGTTCAGTTCATACTGATGGGGATTCTCAGGATTGATTTTTTCTAAATAAAAATCCGTGTTGTCCACCATCACGTTGGTAAAACCCCAGGCAATACGGTCGTTATGTCCGGCCACAATAAAGGGTTCGCCCGGGAGAACCACTCCTGTCACATTCAACTTTCCTTCCACCACTTGATGCATCTGGTACCATATGCCCGGGGAATTCAATCCAAGATGCATGTCGTTGGCCAGAATCGGCTTCCCGGTCACGCTCTTTTTTCCTGACACAGCCCAATTGTTGCTCCCGTCAAAAACGACAAGCCCGAGCTTCCTGAGATGGGCGTTGGCGGCCAGTAGAGTCGATTCGATGTTGAGTTTCTCCGCCACTGCGTCAAAACCAGGAAAAACAACGGTCTTTTGAAGAGCCATATCAGGAACCAGTTCTCTGGTTTTTTCTTCTTCGAATACTCTTTGGATCTTATCGAGAACGACTTCTTCGCTCCAGGATAATGCCAAATCCCAACCCATGTAACCCACAAGATTTATGGAGTGCTCAGGCTCCCACTTATCGGGCTGATACCGAAGGATGATGAACTCGGGAGGCAGTTTGTCGATATGTAATCCAATGAATTGATTCACGCCATCCGCAAAGGCCGAACACGCACGAACCATCGGGTCCTCAGCATCTTTCAGGATCATCCGAGACTTTTCAGACATCCGCAAAGATCGCATCAGGGAGTCTGTTTCAACCAGATCTTCCCCAAAAATCTCAGAGAGACGTCCTGTGCATGCCCTGCGGAGAAGGTCCATTTGCCACAGCCGGTCTTGGGCCATGCAATATCCGACGGCCCGGTAAAGGTCGCTTTCGTTTTTGGCATAGATATGGGGAACTCCATAAGCATCACGGTACACCGCGACGTCGTCGGTGACGCCCGCAAGCTCAACGGTTGCGCTGTAATCCGGAAGCCCTCTGTGCGCAACGGATCGGACAAATAGTGTCCCTGCAACAAGCACAACGGCGACCAGTATTATCAGGGCTATTCCGGCTATTTTCAATTTTTTCACAACCTTCTCCTTATTCAGTATATTTCAAATCAAAGGTTGATGCCAAAACTCGGTTTTCGAGTTTTCCATTTCCCTCGTGTGAAATCAGGAACCTTGATCGGAACACTGCCCTTGGCGATGGACTCCTCAGAGAGCGGCCCATGAACACTCATGATCACAGAATCGTATATATCGATAGGGGTTTGAGTCCTGTTGCGAACCGCATCGATAAAAAGGCTGATCTCCAGGTAATCGGTCCCTCCATGGGAAAATTGGCCTGCCTGGTCATTCAAGGCCTTCCACCAGGCGTGTTCGTGCTTTTCCTGGTATGGATCAAAGGATTCCCATTTGTGGTACTCTGGGCTGATGCCCGTCAGGTAGACCGCATTCCTCTGCTCATTGTAAATCCCACGGGTGCCCTGGATCATCCAGCGGTTGTCATAAGGACGAGGAAGCTGCATGTCATAATTGATCACGATGGATTTTCCCTTTTTGGTCCGGACCACCGTGGAGACGATGTCGCCCTGGGCATAGGCACGTTTGGCATTGGGATGATCGGGCCCGAATCGGCGGATAAAATAGTCGTTTATTCCGAAAGAATCGGTGGCAGTTGAGGTAATCTGGTCATAATAGTCGCCACACCCGATATCCATCCAGCTGATGACAGGGCCAAGCTGGTGGGTAGGGTATTGGTCGCGGTTGTGTTGGAGCAGATACTTGGCAGCCCACCTGTCCTCGCCTGTTTCAGGGTCAAAGAACCAGTGGTCGATACAGTCGTGGGAATGGGCACAGTGACAGTGAACGATCTCGCCCAAATGTCCTTTACGGATCATGTTCAGAACAGCGAGGTTGTCCCGGCGGAAACTCCAGTTTTCGAGCATCATGCAGGGGACACGGGTCTGCTCGTACGTGTTGATCAGATCCCAGCACTCCTCTAGTGTATAAGCCGCAGGAACTTCCACTCCGACATATTTTCCGGCTTTCATCCCGTAGATAGCCATCGGGGCATGCCATTCCCAATAGGTGGCGATAATCACAGCATCGATGTCATCACGGTCCATCATTTCTTGGAAGATGTATTCGTCTTTGGAATAGCCCTCTGGTTTCTTGCGTCCTGATTTAACCACCATGTCCTGAGCCATAGCAAGATGGTCCTTGTTGATATCACAAAGCGCTGTTATCTCGACATCTTTGATATTGAGCAGAATTCCCAATAAACTGCGCCCTCGGTTTCCCGTACCTACGACGCCCACTCTCACCGGCGTTCGATCATCAGAAGTACGTCGAGGGTTGATGCCACGGGTTTTGGTTGCCAGGCTGACCGTAGCGACTGCATTGGCTTTTAAAAATTCTCTGCGGCTTAAAACCATATCTACCCCTTCTCTCAAAAAGTTATAGAATCGGGGTTAGATTATCAAATCTTGCCTGAGTTGACAACTGAAATTGGGGACAGGATATGTTTTCACTTATTTCAGTTTAAGCATAATTAAGTGAAAACATATCCTGTCCCCGAATTTTCCGAATTTTTACCAACCGATGTTGGGATAAAGCGGATTCCCTTCATAATCGTACAGACCCCGTTCCATGGGAGAATCGACGATCTCTTCAATCTCTTCTGGTGTAAGATATGTTCCTTCATAAATTTCACCGTAAGCAGACAGCTGAGACACAAAGGATCTCATATGATTCCGGGATCCTTTCAACAGGTTCTGATAGACAGTTTTGATGTCTACATTATCGGCAACCAGAATGAATTCCTTCAGATCGAAAATGTCTAAGTCTTCGATCAGGGCTCCTACTTGTAAGGCATGAACAAGGGAAATCCTGCCCTTTTGGACAAGTTCAAAGTAGAGGTTTTGAATTTTCGTGTCGGAGAAAACTCCAACCGTGTCATCGATAACAGGGTCCAGCATGTTATACTTGTCTAGAAGTGTTTTTACAGCATCCATATGCCGTTGTTCACTGCTGGCGATGTTTTGGAAAATCCGATGAGCCCAGTCCTGATGGAGAGATAAGTAAACATCACGAGCAAGCTTTTCTTCCTCCCGCATCTGTAACAGCCCCTTTATTTCTGATTCACTCAACTCTTCATGGGGAAGACTGGAAACAAGGGCATTCATACCGCCGTTAAATCTTCCACCAGATCCAGAACCTCTGCCTCGGACATATTCTCTCTGCCCTTTACGCCCCATTCCTTGACCTTGGTTTCCGTTTCCCTGCGCCATAACCTGAACAACAAGCAAACCGACCATCATTGCTACAAATAATGCTTTTTTAATCACTTAATGACCTCCTTGAAATTATTTTTTAAGCATGAAACAGAGATATAAGCAAGTCTTGTGCCAAATTGTATTTTCTTCATTTTCAATCATTTAAGATTTTTTTCGCCAACAATATCCGACAATATTGTAGGACTCCTGACAAATCTGTCGAATAAATTAGGGGCAGAATACTCTTTCACAAATTTTATTATGTGCTGAAATAAGTGAAAACATATCCTGTCCCCGAATTAAATTATGGTAAAATAAAAAATTATGATTAGAGTTCGCGCAGAAATGACACAAGACATCGGGGATATCCACATGGTGAATCGCCTGGCGTTTGGCCAGGAAGATGAAGCTGCTCTTGTTCAACGGATTCGCAAGTCATCAAATTTTATGCCGGAATTATCTCTTGTGGCTGAAAAGGGGGCACAAATCATCGGCCATATCCTTTTCAGCCGGATTTATGTCGTGACATCCAGTGGATATGTGGATGTTCTTTCTCTGGCTCCGATGGCCGTTCTACCTGAATTCCAAAACTCCGGCGTTGGCTCTCAGCTTGTTAGGACAGGTTTGGAAAAATGCCGAGAATTGGGGCACAAAATCGTTGTGTTGATCGGTCACCCCGAGTACTATCCCCGGTTTGGATTCGTCCCTGCCAGGCAAAAAAATTTAGATATCTCGTTCCCGGTGCCGGATGAAGCCTTTATGGTTTGTGAGCTTGAATTCGATGCGTTGAAAGGGATCGGAGGGAAGGTAAAATTTCCTCCTGAATTTGAGGATGTCACTTAAATAGAATGAAGGATACACGCCGTCTCTATCATGATCTCAGCTGGATCTGGCCGATCATCAGCCTCCCGGAAGATTACATTGAAGAGACAGAATTTTTTAGCCACGCCATCAAAGAAAAGGCTGGGATAGAAGCCCGAACCCTTCTTCACTTTGGCTGCGGCGGAGGCCGGAACGATTTCACCTTCAAAAAACACTTCGATGTGACAGGCGTGGATATAAGCGATGAGATGCTCAAGCTGGCCAGAGAACTCAATCCGGGATCGGCTTATATTCATGGAGACATGCGTTCCATACGTCTGGGAAGGACATACGACTGTGTTGTCGCCCTAGATTCAGTCAATTACATGAACACCGAGGAAGACTTGATCGATTTATTTAAAACTGCACATGAACATCTCAATCCAGGAGGTGTTTTTCTCACGGTGGTCGAGGAGAGCCGTGAACGTTTCAAACAGAACAGAACCATCTCCTCCACACATTCTCGAGATGACACGCCAATCACATTTATCGAAAACAGCTTCGACCCGGATCCTAACGACAATCACTTCGAAATGACATTCATCTACCTTGTCCGTGATAAAGGCAACCATGAGATCTTTACCGACTCCCACATTTGGGGATTGTTTAAGATGGATACATGGCACCGGCTGTTGAAAGGAGCAGGTTTCAGCGTCCAGGAACTCGAATTCGCACATTCGACATTCTTGGAGGACAAGTTTTTGCCGATGTTCGTTTGCTTAAAACCCTAATAACGGATAAAATTTATTACTTCAGAAAATGCAACAATTTTGCCTCATTGAGGGTTATATGATTTTAAGGAGATCGGATAATGAATAAACCTATGAAATTGGCTGTGTTTATGGGAATTATGTTGTTGTTGGTTACAAGTGTTTCATTTTCTCAAAAAATTGAAACAAAGGACGGCGTTCGTTTCGTCCACAATGAAAAAGAAGGCAAATGGGGCAAGGAGGCCAAGGTTTCGTTGGAATATGTTAAAAACATCGGCGACCTTGAGTCCGATGATGAAAATGTGCTTTTTTATATGCCTACGGATATTGCCGTCGATGAGGAAGGTAACGTGTATGTGCTGGATTCGGGCAATCATCGGATCCAGAAGTTCGATCCCCAGGGTAACTATCTGGCTTCCTTCGGAAGACGGGGTCAAGGACCGGGGGAATTTCAGTATCCTCAATCTCTGGATATTGATGCGCAAGGACTGATGTATGTCTCTGATTCGGGAAACCAAAAAATTCAGATATTGAAACCCGATGGGGCACTGGAGAAAGAAATCAAAAAGACAGACGAAGCACCCGGCATCGTCCGTGTCCGCTCCGACCGCATGATCATGGGGCAGGGAGCTTCTGTTTACAGCTTCGGGATGAATAGAATGGAAGAAGACCCGGAATTACCCAAATTGATAAAAATATTGGATAGGGATGCAGAGGTTCAGAAGGAATTCGGAGACCCTAAGGACTACAAAGATATGCTGGTGAACAGGATAGGGAACCGCTACCACTTTGCGGTCGATAAAGAGAGCAATGTCTACATGTCCTTCGATTATCAAAACCGAATAGAGAAATATTCTCCCGAGGGAAAATTGCTCTGGAGGGCGGACCGCAAACTCAATTACGCTGTCTCGACACCCAAAGCCAAGGGAAATATAACCAGAAGCGGTGGCAATGTATCCATCCGTATGCCCCAGATGAATAATGTCTCCAGCGGAATTGCCGTGGATCATAAGGGAAGGATTTGGATCGTCACCAACAAGAGACAGATCAAGGAAGAAGAACAGGTTCAGACATCTGTGATGGTAACCCAGACGGGGGGGCAGAGGTCACAGAATTATTCTGTGTCGGGAAACACCGATGTTGAAGAAACAGACATGTATCAACTCGAAGTATACGATTCTGAAGGCATCCTGCTGGGTAGTATCCAGCTCGACAAATTCGCCGATGCTATTTACATCCAAAAGGATATGATTTATCTGTTGGACCAGATGCGAGGGATGCAATATTACGTCTACAAAATTATCGAAAATTACTGATAAATCTGGATTATTCACGGGCCAAGATTGCTGCAGCGGCAAGGAAGTGATTCATGAAGCTGTATTGGAATACTGCGAATGGATTACAACGAGACCGGTATAGTAAGATCGGCTCATCCAGAAGGTAAATATATAGATTTATAAAATAGATACGTGTGATATTTTTTTAAATGCTTTTGGTAATCGTATCTGAATTATTCACGGGCCAAGATTGCTGCAGCGGTAAGGAAGTGGCCCCTGAAACTGTATTTGTATACTGTGAATGGGCTGCAACGAGACCGGTGTAGTAAGATCGGCTCGTGAATAATTCAGATAAAGGATTTGAGTTTTTGGCTGAGGGATGGGTGCTGAAGCTTTCTGATCGCCTTCAATTCGATCTGCCTGATCCGTTCTCGGGTCACATTGAATCTCTCTCCGACTTCTTCCAGCGTGTGTTCCCGCCCATCGACCAAACCATATCTCATCTCTAAGATTTTCGTTTCCCGTTCCGTCAAGTTTTTCAATGTCAGTTTGATTTTTTCTCTGAGACTGGAGCGAACCACGGCGTCCGGTGGAGAAGGGACTCCTCTGTCTTCGATAAAATCCGAGATCTGTCCACTTCCATCCTGGCCGATTGGAAGTTCGATGGAAACGGGTTCCTGGGTAAATTTAATAAGATTTCTCACCTTTCTGACCGGCAGCTGGGTCGTCTCGGCCAGCTCATCAAAGGTCGCCTCTCTTCCTTTCATCTCTCCGATGACACGGGCTACCTTTCTGAGTTTATGAAGGGTTTCGTTCACATGCACCGGGATTCTGATCGTGCGTGCCTGATCGGCAATAGCCCGGGTTACAGACTGCCGGATCCACCAAGTGGCATAAGTGGAAAATTTGTTCCCCCTGCGGTACTCGTACTTCTCTGCTGCTCTCATCAGGCCCATGTTGCCTTCTTGGATGAGATCGAGGAGAGGAACACCCCGGTTTTGGTACTTCTTAGCGATCGATACAACCAATCTCAGATTGGCAGCCACCATTTCCTGCATAGCCTGATCTCGCTTTTTCTTCCCCGCTTCCAATAGGGTGAGGATTTCCTTCGCTCGAGGCGGCTGGAGACGAATTTCTCTCTGTACCGTTTTCAGTGTTCTGCTGACCTGTTTAAGCTTTCGCTCCAAATCTTCTCCCACTGCCTTCCTATTGGCCTTTTTTATCAAGAATTGCAGATCCTGTTTGGTCTCGGTTAACCTCCGAGCCGTCCGAAGTTTATCATGAATTTTATCGATAATCTTTTCCCTTTGGGATTCTCTAATAGTCAATCTTTCAATGAGCTTTTTTAGCTTAATGACCAGGCGTCCACGAGCAAACATGTTCTTTTTTCCGGATGGGATACGATCCAGCTCAGTTTTTATCTTTTTAATTTCACCTAGCCTATTGAGCACACGAGCCTTTATTTTATTAAGCCTGACCCCCGAAAGCTGCTCATCTGTGTATTCAAAAAGCGACCGAATAACTACGGGATTCTCCGCGATTTTTTCCTCGAGATACAAGACTTCGTCTATGATCAATTGAGTCTTTGCCAGAGCATGTATTATGGTTCTTCGCCCTCTCTCGATTTTTCTCGAAAGGGCCAATTCCCCTTCGCGTGACAGAAGCATAACACTTCCCATGTCTCTCAGATACTGTCTCACAGAATCTACTGTCGGAAAGAAATTTTCTTCCCGAATATTGTTATAAATCGCCATATTTCTTTCCCCTATTAATTCTATCGACATACTATATACTATGATAAAACACATTTCGTTGCAATTTCTTTTTGAAATCCACGATTTTTTTGAGGCGGGATCAGTACGACGCTGATCAGAATAAGAGAGATAGAGTGCTATTCTTGGATCTTCAAGCTGATAATCTTACTCGGGGTTAGCCTTTTATCCCATTTCTCGTTCATACGTTTTATGAATTTCCTGTCGACGTCATGAATCCTGAAACTTATCAAATCGGAAGAGGAAATATCCGCATAACCCAATGAATTCATCTCTTTAATATAATCAGCCGTCACATCATGGATAGAGAAGGAGATGAGTTTGGAAGGGTCTAAATCATCATAACCCAGTGAATTCAATTCTTGTATGAAATCGACAGTCACATCATGGATAGAAAAAGAAATGAGTTTGGAGGGTGTGATATCTTTATAACCGAGGACATGAATACTTTTTATAAAATCGATGGATACGTCATGGATGGAAAAAGAAACGAGCTTGGAAAAGGAAATATCCGAATAGCCCAATGCGAACAGACCATCGATGTATTTCCCGGTGACATTGTTTAAACACAGCATCAACATATCTTTCTCTTCGACATCGTCAAAGCCCTTTCCCTCGAGAAAAATCCCAAACTCCGTGCTAGGATAAAAGGTGAAACTCCCGGAACCGGCTTCTTTGGAAAGGTCACCTTCAAAGGAAAGTGTGCCCGCTTCTCGAATCAATCGGAAATTCACATCTTTCCCTGATACCAACCCTTCAAAAGCGGATTCTTGAAAATAGCGCGAGAATTGCCAGTCCCCAAATTCCCTTTTTTGGATAATCCTCATGCTCAGGTTGATTTTCCCATTGATCCTTTTGGCTTTCCATTTCCCCTGGATGTTGCCTTTGGAATTCACTGCATTGGAAACAAGACATAAAAAACCAAAAATAATTGCTGCACACCATACAGATTTTTTCATTTCTACCCTCCGGAATAGTCGTCTTTCATTAGAATATACTCCTAATTTTCAAAAAGGTTTACATGGATTGCCATTTTGACTGTGAGAGTCGAATTTGCTATTGTAAAATCTGCGGTTAAAAATGAGAAAAAGATATTTTGCCCTCCTTCCCATCTTGGTTTTCCTGATGATCCCGTATGGTTCCGTAAGACAATCCAGTGAAATTGCCATCCGGAATCTTACCAAACAGGTCGTTTTGTATACCATAAAGACCTCTCATGCTAGTCCCACATCGAAGAAAATGCGCATCGAGCGAGGTGAGCTCGAGCGTTTCAGCGATGGTTTGTCTCTCATCATATCTTTCAAAAGCCAGGGCCAAACCATCACATATCGTCTTGATCCGGGAATGGCATACTCCTTCAGAAATGACGAGGATGGAAACCTGGAGCTCTACGAAGGCTCCCACAGCAGGACAGATGCTCCGGATTTGGCTCCCTATGTAACAACGCCTATGGTCGTGGTCGATAAGATGCTCGAGATGGCAAACGTGACAAAGGCCGATATCCTGTATGACCTTGGTTGCGGCGACGGCAGGATCGTGATCACGGCAGCCAGAAAGTACGGCACGCGGGGCGTGGGGATCGACCTGGATCCGGAGCGGATCAAGGAGTCCAACGCTAATGCCAAACAAGCCGGGGTCAAGGACCTGGTCGAGTTTAGCCTCCAGGATGTCATGAAATCCGATATTTCCGAGGCAACGGTCGTCACACTTTACCTCCTGCCCGAATCCAATGCTCTTTTGCGCCCGATCTTGGAAGAACAGCTAAAAGAGGGAACGCGGGTGGTCTCCCACAATTACTACATGCCGGATTGGCAGTCGAGGGAAATCGCGTACACAGAGGTGACTTCGGGAGACGGGGAAACGCACACGATTTTTGTTTACAAAAAATAGGAACTTCCGGGGCAGGATCTTAACTAGTTTAATCCAAAATGATAGTTCAAGAGATCTACGCCAAAAGCATCCTGAATAAATCGAAGATATTCAATTACTGCCTCAATCCTTACACAGGATGCCAAACGAGCTGCCAATATTGCTACGCACGTCTTTTTATGCCCCGTTACTCCGGTCACACAGAACCCTGGGGGGAATTTGTGGATGTGAAAGTGAACGCGGTGGATCTTCTAAGGCGACAGCTGGAACGGGCGAAAAAAGGCACAGTCTGGATTTCCTCGGTTTGTGATCCTTACCAAGCGCTCGAAGCCAAATACAGATTGACAAGGGGGTGTTTGGAAGAGCTGCTGAAAAAGCAATTTCCTGTCAACATCCAGACGAAGTCTAAGCTGGTTCTCCGGGATCTGGATCTAATCCGGCAGTTTGAGGCTATCGATGTGGGTTTTACGATAGCGTCGGATGACGAAAAAATGGCTAGACTTTTCGAACCGCAGGCCTCGTCTGTAAAAGAGAGGATAAAAGCACTGAAAACGATCCATGACGCGGGCATCCGGACCTTCGCCTTTGTTGGCCCTCTTTTACCCGGAAATCCAGAAAGGCTGGTTAACAATCTGACTGGAAAGGTCGATTACGTGTATATCGATAGGATGAATTACACCAATGCGATCAGGAAGTTTTATCGATATCATGGATTGGAAGAAGCTTTAAAAGATGCTTTTTTCCGGGACTATCGGGATCGTCTCGTTCGGGAATTGAAAAAAAATGGGATAGTTTTTGAGGTTCTATTTCAATAAAAAAGAAAAAATGAATGGACTTTAATGCTTAATTTTTGGCCAAGAACAACTTGCCGGAAATCCTGTCGATAGTGATCAAGAAATTCTTGATGGCATCGGAACCGAGTTTGACGGTCTGAGGGTATTCGAAAGTCACGGCTCTTCTTTGTTCCTGCACACGAAGTTGTTTTACTGTAAAGGAGAACTCGCCGATGGACATTGCGACATTCTCGGCAAGCAGTTGCTTTTTGCCTTTTTTGATTTCGCTTGCATCTAGCATGCTCGGATCAATAAACGAAGCAATGCTTAATTCTATTTCTTTTTTTGTTTGGCTTTATCCCTTAAATACTCTTCTTTTGACTTGTACGGGGGCAGGTGATGAGGCTCCAACTTGTAAGACGTTTCCACAAGCGGAGCCAGATTTTCAGGAATGTGCCGCGATAATCGTTCTTTCACATCTTCATACTCAGCTCTCTCGGCAAGATTCGTCCATTCCTCCGGATCTCTCCGGTGGTCGTAGAGCTCCTCGCTATCATCGATATACCGGGTGTATCGCCACTCTTGGGTGCGAACGGAAAATTCTGAAAAATCGTAGGTGGAAATCGCCGGATAATCCCAGTCTGCTGCAGGATCTTTCAACAATGGGATAAGACTGTGTCCGTCCAATCCCTTTTTCAAGGGAAGCCCACACAGTTCCAACAAAGTGGGGTAGATATCCATCAGGGACGTTATGCGGTCACACTGGGCACCGACCGCAGATCCTTCCGGCAAACCGAGCGTTCCTTCTGGCACCCTCATCATCATTACTGTCTGGAGCGCATTCTCCCACAGCGCAAATTTCCGCCAGTGTTCCTTCTCACCCAGTTGCCATCCGTGGTCCGACCAGAGGATGACAATGGTGTTATTTGCATAAGAACTATTGGCCAAAGCATCCAGGAGCATACCCACCAACGCATCGGCATAAGTTATTGAAGCCAAATATCCCTGCACAGCCTGTTTCCACTGGCCCGCTTCCAAAACATGTTTATGATAGCCCCCAGCTCTGTAGGCTATCTCTCGCGCCCTTTCTCCTACATCATCCAGGTCATTGGCCAAGATTTTCGGGAGTTGCACACCATCGACAGGAAACATGTCAAAATACTTCTTCGGGACATACCAGGGAAGATGGGGACGGTAGATCCCACAAGCCAAAAAAAACGGATTTGTGTGATCTCTTTTCAGCTGGTTGATCACCCAGGCGACCGATGAGTAATCTCCGGTCTGTTCGTCAGGGATGTCGATCGGGGCCCAGTCAAAGGCAGCGTACATGTTGTGAAAAACCGGCATGTTCACAGTTCCACCCGGTTTGGGCAGGAAATAATCGGGCATGTGCTTATCTTTCGAGGGAAAATATTCATCCCAGGACTGTGGATCGGGCATATTGTTGTGGAAAATTTTCCCTGCCCCGGCTGACCAATATCCGTTTTGGCTGAAATATCTCGGGAGGGTGACAGCATCGGGCATAACCTCCCGCCAGACCTGGTAGTTGGAGTAAAGGCCCGAAGTATAACAATGTTGGCCTGTCAAAAGAGCAGTTCTCGAAGGATTGCAGGAGGCCGATGCGCAGTAATTGTGGGTGAAATTGACCGACTGGGAGGCAAAACGTTCAAGATTCGGTGTGTGCGCCTGGGGATGCCCCCCCAAAGGCTCGATCCAATCGTTCAGGTCATCGACCGATATGAACAGCACATTCGGACGGTCCTGGCCTGCTGCCACACTATCCTTGCCTTCTTTTTTGGCACAACCGGGAATAGTCAGGCTAGCAGCGCCTAATCCGACGGTTCTGATAAAATCACGCCGATTCATGCATTCCTGCTTATATCACAGCACAAGAATGCGGTCAATTAGACGGAAAACCTGAGCCCTTTTTGTTATGATCTCTTCAGAATCGATCGATAACCGGCAGGAAAGAGATGTAAGGCATAGGTATTTTTTATAAATAATTCAGGTTAAGAGGGAGTGGTTTTGCTGGGATAATTATGGTAAGAAAGTAGGTTAATACGAGGAGGAAAAAATGTATCGCAAAACCTACAAAGAACATTTAAAAAGCATCGCTCTCCCCCTTTTCGGAATTTTTCTTTTGGCGACCACGCTTTCCGCAGACATCCGACTTCCGTCAGTCATCGGGAGTCATATGGTATTGCAGCAGGACAAACCCATCAAGATTTGGGGATGGGCCGAACCAGGAGAAGGGATATCTGTCACATTTGGGGGGCAAAGCGCCCAGATAATAGTTGACAAAGAAGGCCGGTGGGAGATCGAGCTGGAGGCAATAAAGGTGGATAAAGGTCCACACAAAATGACCATCACCGGCACACAGAGTCTGCCGGTTGAGTTAGAGGACATCCTGTTGGGTGAAATCTGGGTCTGTTCGGGGCAGTCCAACATGGAATGGACGATGTGGAGAACGCACAGCCCCATCCCTGAAATCCGGCGGGCTGATTTCCCTCAGATCCGTTTGTTTCATATTCCCAGAAAAGTGTCCACACACCCAGAAGAGGATGTGGAAGCGGAATGGAAGATCTGTAAGCCTGCAACGATCCGTGATTTTTCAGCCGTTGCTTATTATTTCGGACGGGAGATTCACAAAAAACTGGATGTCCCAGTAGGCCTGATCAGCACCCGATGGGGCGGCACCAGGATCGAGCCCTGGACTCCGACTGCCGGTTTCAAATCTGTCCCAGAACTTCATGGTATTCTAGAGGAGATAAAAGCCGCAAACGAAGAATACCAAAAGGATATGAAAAAATTCCTCCCGAATCTGAAGAAATGGGCTGAATTATCAGAATTGGCCCTCTCTAAAGGAAAGACACTTCCCCTTCAGCCTGAAATTCCTCAACACGCCAACCAAAACCCGCAGGCACCGACTTCCCTGTACAATGCCATGGTGCATCCACTCATCCGGTTTGCCATACGGGGAGCCATCTGGTACCAAGGAGAAGCCAACCGGAACGACGGATCGATCTACACAAAAAAGATGGAAGCCCTGATCAACGGATGGAGAAACGTGTGGCAAGTGGGGGATTTTCCGTTTTATTATGTCCAGCTTGCTCCGTTTAATTACGGATACTTAATCGATGATGAAGAAAGCGACACCTTAGATTTTTACCGGCTCCCGCTGATTTGGGAAGCACAACGCAATGCTCTAAAAATTCCGAACACGGGTATGGCCATCACGACCGATATCACCAACTTGAACGACATCCATCCCAGAAACAAAAGGGATGTGGGTTACCGGCTTTCTCTTTGGGCCTTGGCAAAAACTTATGGTCAAAAAGACCTCGTTTATTCTGGGCCACTATATCAATCCATGGCCATTGAAGGAAACAAAATCCGCATCCGGTTCCAACATGTGGGGAGCGGTCTTATTTCTCTGGACGACCAGCCATTATCCTGGTTTGAAATTGCTAGCCAAGATAAGATCTTTTATAAAGCCCGGGCAGAAATCAGCGGCGATTCGGTTCTCGTATTGAGTGAAAGAGTTTCTGAGCCAGTGGCGGTCCGGTTCGGCTGGCACCAGCTGGCCACCCCCAATCTCGGCAACAGGGAAGGTCTTCCAGCATCTCCATTCCGCACCGACCGCTGGTAGCAGGCAAAAGCGGAGGGCATACCCAATGGTATGTTTAGATCTTCGTGCTTGTGTATTTGGCCAGGATCTCTTTAAGCCTTTTCGCTACCGCCGGCAAGTTCAACCTTTTTCCACCGAATAAAATATCGTAGGCACTGAGATACTCCTGGTCATAAAAACTGGCATTGGCTTCCTCATCGATCTGGATCGCAGAACCCTCGACAGAAATGCCGGCAAACAATCCGCGGCTTTTGGAATAAGAAAAGATTTCTGCCTCTAATTCGATATCCGTGCTCACTTCGGCCCGACGGCCCACAGGACCAGCTGCCACGGCGGCATCAGCTCCCAGGGTAATTTTACCCTCAGTGATCGAATCTATGCTCTTTTTTCGCTTAAAAACCAGAATGATATCGGCCGATTGAATCCCTATCTGCCATCCCACGCTTCCCCCAGCTATCCGGATGAAACAGGGATTCCCCCATCGGTCTCTTTCGTCGCGGACAAGGAGAACACCCTTGCCATACCTGCCCCCGACTACCCAGGCAGCTTTGATCACCTTGGGGATAATAGCGATGCCATAAGCCTTGCTCAACAGAGCATCTGGAATCCCTTCCTCGGGGATCTCGACCATCTCTTCGATAACCTCGATGGCATCGTTCACCTTCTCCAGCTCAGAAGTTATTGATTTTCTCTTGTCCTGAACTCCTTCTATTCTAAACGCCGTGATGAGGCAAAAAACCATGATAAAAATAAAAACGGTTAGTTTCTTCAACATGCATATACCTCCTTAAGGGAGTACGAATATCCTGTATATAAAGTTTACTCGATATGTTTTTGCGCTGTCAATTTTCCACTTCTTTTTTCAGCAAAAATCCATTAAGCTGGAAAAGAATCATGGCCGACACAGCTCCCACAAAAGTTTTTTTTCTAGCAATCCTTGCCTGTGCTGTTTTTTTTGTATCCTGCAGGCCAAAAACGGACGAGGATCGAATCCGGGGACTGATTAAGGAGGCAGGCCAGTATATCGAAAAAAAAGAGCTTTCTAAACTGATGGAATGTCTTTCCGATG
>Ga0114922_10001236_pt1 | contig 24388 bp, 11 predicted proteins | sample AartaG_FD_100975 | JGI IMG/M metagenome (GOLD analysis project Ga0114922, IMG submission 100975) | Deep subsurface microbial communities from Aarhus Bay to uncover new lineages of life (NeLLi) - Aarhus_00045 metaG | ecosystem: Environmental > Aquatic > Marine > Oceanic > Sediment | place... | reverse complement strand
CTTCGGGCGGCGACGGCAATGACACGTTAAGCAACATCGAGAACGTCACCGGCACCGCCGGTGCGGACACCCTGACCGGTGATGCCGGCGCGAACGTCCTCGACGGGGCAGCGGGCGATGACATGCTGGCCGGTGGGGCCGGCGACGACACGCTCGAGGGAGGGACCGGAACGGATACCGTCGACTACTCCGGGGCAGGATCGGCCGTCAATGTCAACCTGAGCACCGGTACGACCACCAGCGGTGACGGCAACGACACGCTCAGCAATGTTGAGAACATTACAGGATCTGCAAACGCGGACACGCTCACCGGTGACACCGGCGCCAATGTTCTTGCGGGTGGAGCCGGCAACGACACGCTGACCGGTGGAACCGGCGACGACACCCTCGACGGCGGCGCGGGAGCCGATACGGCGGACTACTCCGGAGCGGCGTCCCCGGTCGTGGTGAATCTGGCGGCCGGGACGGCCAATGGCGGCGACGGTAGTGACACACTGAGCAACGTCGAGAACGTTACGGGGTCCGCAGGCGCTGACACGCTCACCGGCGATGCCAACGCCAACGTGCTGTCCGGCGGCGCGGGCGACGATTCGCTGGTCGGCGGGGCCGGCGATGACACGCTGGATGGCGGCACGGGAACCGATACGGTGGACTACTCCGGCACCGGGTCCGCGGTCACCGTCGACCTCGGAGCGGGCACCGCCACCGGCGGGGCCGGCAGCGATACCCTGACCAACGTCGAGAACGTCACCGCAACCGACAACGCCGACTCGCTGACGGGCGACAGCGGCGCTAACCTCCTCAGCGGTGGACTCGGCGACGACACGCTGGTCGGCGGCGGCGGCAGCGACACCCTCAGTGGCGACGGCGGTGACGACTGCTTCCGGTTTACGGGGGCTCAAGACGGTGATGTCTACACGGTCGACGGCGGCACCGGAACCGACACCATCGACCTGTCCGAGTTCACAGGCGCCCAGATCACCGCCAACGGTTCGTCGATCATGGTCGACTTGGGTGGCGGACAGTCGTTTACCATCAACTACACCAACATCGGCCGCATCATCGGGTCCGACAATAATGACGTCATCACCGGCGGCAGCGAACAGAACACCCTCGTCGGGGGAGGGGGGAATGACACCCTGGCCGGCGGCGGAGGGAATGACACCCTGGACGGCGGGGCCGGCGACGATTCCCTCCAAGGAGGGACGGGAAATGACGCGCTGGACGGCGGCGACGGCAGCGATACCGCCGACTATTCCGGGGCGGCATCGTCCGTTGACGTCGACCTGTCGGACGGCACCGCCAGCGGCGGCGACGGCAATGACACACTCAGCAACATCGAGAACGCGGTCGGCTCGGATTACGGGGACACGCTCACCGGGGATGGCGGCGACAACGCCCTGTCCGGGGGACTCGGCAACGACACGCTTGTGGGCGGGGCCGGCGACGATGCGTTTGACGGCGGCGGAGGCACCGACACGGTCGACTTCTCCGGGGCGGGTTCAGCCGTCGACGTCGATCTTGGAGCGGGCACCGCCACGGGTGAAGGCAGCGATACGCTGAGCAACGTCGAGAACGTCATTGGAACCGACAACGCCGACACGTTGACCGGCGACGGCGCGGACAACGTTCTAACCGGCGGGCAGGGCGACGACACACTCCAAGGCGCAGGTGGCGGAGACGCGCTGTCGGGCGGGGCGGGCAGCGACGTTCTGCAGGGTGGGGCCGGCGATGATACGCTCGACGGAGGTTCGGGAACGGATACGGCGGACTACACGGGGGCGGGGGCCGCTGTCAACGTCGACCTGAGCGCAGGCACCGCTACCGGAGGTGACGGCAGCGACTCGCTCAGCAGCATCGAGAACGCAACCGGATCGGCCCACGATGACACACTGACCGGCGATGGCAACGCCAACGTGCTTGACGGCGGGGCGGGCACCGACACCATCAATGCCGGGGGGGGCAACGACACCCTGGAGGGCGGAACCGGGGACGACGTTCTTGACGGCGGCACCGGAACCGACACCGCGGACTACTCCGGGGCCGCCTCGGGGGTCAGTGTCAACCTCAACGCGGGCACCGCCACCGGGGGCGACGGCAACGACACGCTCAGCAACATCGAGAATGTCACGGGCTCGGCCGACGCCGACACGCTGACCGGCGATGCGGGCAACAACACGCTCGATGCGGGCGCCGGGGATGACACGCTGATCGGCGGCGCCGGTGACGACACCCTCACCGGCGGGGCCGGCACCGATAACGCCGACTACTCGGCTGCCGCGTCTTCTGTCAACGTCAACTTGGCCGCGGGCACGGCCAGCGGTGACGGCAATGACACCCTCAGCGGCATCGAAAACGTCACCGGTTCCGCCAACGACGATACGCTGACCGGCGACGCCGCCGCAAACGCGCTTTCCGGTGGCGGCGGCACGGACACGCTGGCTGGTGGTGCCGGCGATGACACGCTCGACGGCGGCGCGGGAACGGACACGGCGGACTACTCGGGAGCGGGGGCGGACGTTGTGGTCGACCTGAGCGCCGGCACTGCTTCCGGCGGTGACGGCAGCGACACACTCTCCAACATCGAGAACGTCACCGGATCCGCGTACGGCGACACACTCAGCGGTGACGACGCCGCCAACGTGATCGACGGCGGCGCCGGCGACGACACCCTGGTCGGCGGCGGCGGGGATGACACACTGACTGGCGGTAGCGGCATCGACACGGCGGACTACTCCGGCACCGGGACGGCCGTCAACGTGAACTTGGGCACCGGCACCGCAACCGGCGGCGCAGGGAATGACAGCTTAAGCGGCGTCGAGAACGTGACCGGGTCCGCGCAGGATGACACCCTCACGGGTGACGGCGGCGCCAACACGCTGTCCGGCGGCGCCGGCGCCGACGCGCTGGACGGCGGAGCGGGTGACGACACCCTGGTGGGGGGGCTCGGCGACGATACGGTGGACGGCGGTGCGGGGACCGATACGGTCAACTATGCCGCGGCCGGGTCGGCGGTCACCGTGAACCTTGATGCGGGCACCGCCTCCGGCGGTGACGGCGACGACACGCTAAGCAATGTCGAGAACGTCACCGGGTCGGGCTACGATGACACACTTACCGGTGACGCGGGCGCCAACGTCATGGTCGGTGGTGGCGGAACCGACACCATGGACGGCGGCGCAGGCGATGACACGTTGCAGGGCGGCACCGGCGACGACACGCTGGATGGCAGCGACGGTGACGACAACCTTCAGGGCGGGGCCGGTGCGGACAACCTGATTGGCGGCGCCGGAAATGACTCGCTGCAGGGTGGTACGGGTGACGATACGCTGGACGGCGGCGCGGGTACGGATACCGCCGACTACTCGGGGGCATCCTCGGCCGTGACCGTCGATCTGGCCGCGGGCACGGCCACCGGCGGTGACGGCAGCGACACCCTCGCTAACATCGAGAACGTCACGGGGTCCAGTGGCAGTGACGTCCTGACCGGCGACAGCGGCAACAATGTCCTGACCGGCGGACTCGGCAACGACACGCTGATCGGCGGCGGCGGCGACGACACCATGAATGGCGGCGGCGGGGCCGACGTCATTCGCTTCACCGGCGCGCAGAACGGCGACGCCTACACGGTCGACGGCGGCACGGACATCGACACCATCGATCTGTCCGAGTTCAGCGGCGCCCAGATTGACGACGACGGGACAACGCTTACCGTCGACCTGGGCGGGGGACAGTCGTTTACCATCACCCGCACCAACGTCGAGAACATCATCGCGTCCGACCCGGACGACGTGCTCATCGGCGATGACGCCGACAACATGTTCGACGGCGGCGCAGGAAACGATACCCTGATCGGTGGGGGCGGCAACGACACGCTGGTGGGCGGTGCGGACAACGACATCCTGCTCGGTCAGGACGGCAACGACACGCTGCAAGGCGGGACCGGAAACGACACCATCGACGGCGGCGCCGGGAACGATGTCATCACCGGCGGGACAGGCGATGACGTCATTGACGGTGGCGCAGGGACCGACACGGCGGTTTTCTCCGGGGCCGGCTCCGGCATTCAGGTCAACCTGCAGACAGGCGCGGTCACCGGCGGCGACGGGACCGACACGATTACCAGCATCGAGAACGTCACTGGGTCAGACCAAGGCGACACGCTGACCGGCGACGCGAGCGCAAACGTACTGACCGGAGGTGCCGGGGACGACGCGATCGACGGCGCCGGCGGCGACGACACGCTAAGCGGTGGCGCCGGCGACGACACCCTGGAGGGGGGAACCGGAACCGACACGGCCGACTACACCAGCGCGGGCTCGTCGGTCAACGTAAACCTTGACACGGGCACGGCTACCGGCGGAGCGGACAGCGATACGCTCAGCAACATCGAGAACCTGACCGGGTCCGCTTACGATGACACGCTGACCGGTGACGCTCAGGACAACGTCCTGACCGGCGGCAGCGGCGATGACGTTCTGCACGGCGGCGCGGGCGTCGATACCCTCGCCGGCGGTTCGGGCTTCGACACCGCCGACTACTCGGGAGCCGCGGGATCGGTTCAGGTCGATCTGGGAGCCGGTACCGTTGCCGGAGCTGACGGTGCCGACAACCTCAGCAGTATCGAGAATGTCACCGGCACCGACCATGACGACACCCTCACCGGCGACACCGGCGCCAACGTGCTGACCGGCGGCGGCGGCGACGACGCCATCCGCGGCGGCACCGGCAATGATACGCTCGTCGGCGGCGCGGGTACGGACACGGCCGACTACACCGGCGCGGGTTCGGCCGTCAACGTCAATCTGGGGGCAGGCACCGCGTCCGGTGGTGACGGCACGGACAGCCTCAGCGGGATCGAGAACGTCCTGGGATCCGATTACGCCGACACGCTGACCGGTGACGCAGGCGCCAACGTTCTGACGGGGGGCACCGGCGACGACACGCTGAACGGCGGGGCGGGGGACGACACCCTGGTCGGCGGCACCGGGGTGGACACCGCGGATTACTCGGGGGCGGCGTCATCGGTCAACGTCAACCTGGATACGGGGTCGGTCTCCGGTGGGGCCGGCAATGACACGCTGAGCGGAATCGAGAACCTCACCGGATCCGATCACGACGACACCCTCGTGGGCGACGGCTCTGACAACGTCCTGCGCGGTGGCGCCGGCGACGACGCGCTGGATGGCGACGCGGGGACCGACCGGGCGGACTACTCGGGCTCCGGTTCGTCGGTCACCGTGAACCTGGCAACGGGCACCTCCAGCGGCGGGCAAGGCAGCGACACCCTCAGCAACATCGAGGACGTTACGGGATCCGATCACGACGACACCCTCATGGGTGACGCCTCCAGCAACGTGCTTACGGGCGGCTCAGGAGCCGACACCCTGTCTGGCGGCGCCGGCGATGATTCGCTCATCGGCGGTGCCGGGTCCGACACCGCGGACTACAGCGCCGCGGGGGCCGCGGTAAACGTCAACCTGGCCGCGGGCACGGCCACCGGCGGTGACGGAAACGACACCCTCAGCACCATCGAGAACATCACCGGATCGGCGTTTGATGACACGCTGACCGGCGACGGTGCAGACAACGTGATCGCGGGGGGGGCAGGCAGCGACACGCTCGTCGGTGGGGCCGGAGATGACAACCTCGACGGCGGCGCCGGCGCCGACACCGCGGACTATTCGGCAGCGGGTTCCGCGGTGGACGTCGACCTTGACCGCGGGACGGCCGAGGGCGGAGCGGGCATCGACAGTCTCAGCAACGTCGAGAATGTCACCGGATCCGACTATGCCGACACTCTGGCCGGCGACAGCAACGACAACGTGCTTTCCGGCGGGACCGGCGATGACTTCCTCGACGGCGGGGGAGGGACGGACACCGCCGATTACTCCGGCGCGGGTTCGGCGGTCAGCGTTGACCTGAGCACGGGAGCGGCGACCGGCGGCGACGGTGATGACGCGCTCAGCAACATCGAAAACGCCACCGGGTCGCAGTACGACGACACCCTCACCGGCAACGCATCAGACAACGTCCTTTCGGGCGGCGGCGGCGCCGACACCCTTATCGGTGGGGCCGGCGATGACACCCTCGACGGCGGCGCGGGTACCGATACCGTCGACTACTCCGGCGCGGCGTCAGCCGTCAGCGTCAACCTGGAAACCGGTACCGCCAGCGGTGAGGGCAGTGACACCCTCAGCAACATCGAGAACGTGATCGGCACCGACCAGAACGACTCGTTGACCGGTGACGGCGCCGACAACGTGCTGACCGGCGGCAGCGGAAACGACATGCTGCACGGCGGGGCCGGGGATGACACCCTCACCGGCGGCGCCGGCGTGGACACCGCCGACTACAGCGGGGCGAGCGGTGCGGTGACCGTCGACCTGGCGGCCGGCACCGCGACCGGGGGTGACGGCAGCGACACGCTGAGCGGCATCGAGAACGTCACCGGATCTGATAATGCCGATTCGCTGACCGGTGACAGTGGCGACAACGTGCTGACCGGCGGACTGGGCAACGACACGTTGATCGGCGGCGGTGGCAGCGACACTCTCGATGGCGGCGGTGGCGACGACAGCATTCGATTCACCGGCGCCGCGAACGGCGACGTCTATACCGTCGACGGAGGCGCGGGGTCCGACACCATCGACTTGTCCGAGTTCAACGGCAGCCAGATCAGCGACGACGGATCGACGATCACCGTCGATCTCGGAGGCGGACAGTCGTTCACCATCAACCACACCAACGTCGAGAACTTCATCGCCGCCGATCAGGATGACACGCTGGTCGGCAACAGTTCCGACAACACGCTTACCGGTGGCAGCGGCGATGACACCTTCACGGGCAGCACGGGAACCGACACGCTGAGCGGAGGCGCGGGTACGGATACCGTTGACTACGGGTCGGCAGGATCCGGCGTCAACGTCAATCTCGACGCCGGGAGTGCCACCGGCGGCGCCGGCAACGACGCCCTCAGCGGCATCGAGAACGTCAACGGCTCCGCCTACAACGACACCCTCACCGGCGACGCCAATGCCAACGTGCTCAACGGCGGCGCCGGCAACGACACCCTGATCGGTGGAACCGGCGATGACACCTTGGACGGCGGTGCGGGCACGGATACGGCCGACTACTCCGCAGCGGGGTCGGCCGTCAATGTCGATCTGAGCGTCGGAACCGCAACCGGCGGCGATGGCAACGATGCCTTGAGCAACATCGAGAACGTCACCGGCTCGGCAAACAATGACACCCTCACCGGTGACGCAAACGCCAACGTCCTTGACGGCGGGTCCGGGGCCGACACGATCACCGCCGGGGCCGGCAACGACACGTTGGTCGGTAGAGCAGGGGACGACGTCCTCGACGGCGGGACCGGAACCGACACCGCCGACTACTCCGGAGCCGGTTCAGCGGTCACCGTCGACCTGGCCGCCGGCACGGCCACCGGCGGTGACGGCAACGATACGCTGAGCAACGTCGAGAACGTCACCGGATCGGCAAACAATGACACCCTCACCGGCGATGCAAACGATAACGTGCTCAGCGGCGGCGCCGGCAACGATACCTTACTGGGCGGGTCCGGCGATGACACCTTGGATGGTGGTACGGATACCGATACGGCGGATTACTCCAGCGCTGGTGCGGGCGTCAACGTCAACTTGACCGCCGGCACGGCCACCGGGGGCGCCGGTAATGACACGCTCAGCAACATCGAGAACGTCACCGGTTCCGCCAACGACGACACCCTTACCGGTGACGCAAATGCCAACGTGCTCGACGGCGGGGCCGGGAACGATACCCTGATCGGTGGAGCCGGCAGTGACACTTTGGACGGCGGTGCAGGCACGGACACGGCCGACTACTCCGGGTCCGGTTCAGCCGTCAACGTCAACCTGGCCGCGGGCACGGCCACCGGCGGCGACGGCAACGACACGCTAAGCAACATCGAGAATGTCACCGGTTCTGCAAACAATGACACCCTCACCGGTGATACAAACGCCAATGTGCTGGACGGCGGCGCCGGTGACGACACGCTGATCGCCGGCGGCGGCAACGACACGCTGACCGGCGGTGCCGGCGACGACACGTTTCGGTTTACCGGTGCGCAGGCCGGTGACGTCTACACCGTCGATGGCGGTCCGGGCAACAACACCATCGACCTGTCCGAATACAGCACCAGCCAGGTGTCCGACAACGGATCAACGATCACCGTGAACCTGGGCGGCGGGCAGTCGTTTACCATCAATTACTCCAACGTGGACAACGTGCTGGCGACGAATACGGCCCCCACGGCGAACGCCGGCAGTGTGAACGTGTCAGAGGACGCGACCGCCACCATCAACCTCAGCGGCAGCGATCCGGACTTTGCTGATTCGGTCGAACAGTATCGCATCGACTCGTTGCCGGGCAACGGCACGCTCAAGCTCAACGGCAACCCGGTCAACGCGCAGGATACCGTCACCCAGGCCCAGATCGACAACGGCGACCTGACCTTCGAGCCGGACGGCAACTGGAACGGTTCGACGAACTTCAGCTTCAAGGCCTATGACGGCGAGGCGTGGTCCGCCGCCCCAGCCACGTTCACCGTCAACGTTAGCGCGGTCAACGACGCGCCGACGGCCGATGCGGGCAGCGTGAACATCAGCGAGGACGCCACGGCCACGATCACACTGAGTGGCACCGATATCGACGCGGGTGACTCGGTCGAGTCTTATCGGATCGAGTCGCTGCCGGACAACGGCACGCTCAAACTCGACGGCAGCGCGGTCAGCGCGCAGGATACCGTCACCCAGGCCCAGATCGACAACGGCGACCTGACCTTCGAGCCGAACGGCAACTGGAACGGTTCGACGAACTTCAGCTTCAAGGCCTATGACGGAGAAGCGTGGTCGGACTCGGCAGCCGCCTTCATGATCAACGTCAGCGCCGTCAACGACGCGCCGACGGCCGATGCGGGCAGCGTGAACATCAGCGAGGATGCCACGGCCACCATCACGCTCAGTGGTGCCGATATCGACGCCGGTGACTCGGTCGAGTCTTATCGGATAGAGTCGCTGCCGGACAATGGCACGCTCAAACTCGACGGCAGCGCGGTCAGCGTTAACGACGTAGTTACTCAGGCCCAGATCGACAACGGCGACCTGACCTTCGAGCCGAACGCGAATTGGAATGGCTCGACCGATCTCAACTTCAGCGCCTATGACGGCGAAGCGTGGTCTGCCGCCCCAGCCACGTTCACCGTCAACGTTAGCGCGGTCAACGACGCCCCAACGGCCGACGCCGGGAGCGTGACGATCAACGAGGATGCCACGGCCACCATCACGCTCAGTGGTGCCGATATCGACGCCGGTGACTCGGTCGAGTCTTATCGGATAGAGTCGCTGCCGGCCAACGGGACGCTCAAGGTCAACGGCAATCCGGTCAACGCGGGGGATACCGTCACCCAGGCCCAAATCGACAACGGCGACCTGACCTTCGAGCCGGACCTGAACTGGAAAGGCTCGTCCAATTTCAACTTCAGCGCCTATGACGGAGAAGCGTGGTCGGACTCGGCGGCCACCTTTACCATCAATATCACTGCCGTCAACGACGTCCCCACGGCCGATGCCGGCGTCGCCCAATCTGTCTTTGAGCGAGCAGGAGTGACGCTTGACGCCTCGGGCAGCGGCGACATGGACGGTGACGACCTGACCTACACGTGGACACAGACGGACGGTCCGCCGGTGGCGCTGACGGACCCCGACAGCGCTCGGCCGACGTTCATCGCGCCGGACGTGTCGAAGCCGACCACACTGACTTTCCAGGTGGAAGTCAGCGACGGCCAAACCACCGCCACCGATATGGTGACGATCACGGTGAACTCGATCGGCGGAGGCTATGTGGGGAAGCCAGCCGTCCCCGCCGAACCGACCAACCCGCCGCCGGAAGCGCCGGACGACACGCCGGGTGATACCCCGGTCGAAGATGATCCGGTGGGGGATGCCCCAGCCGGTGACGATCCTGTCAACGATACGCCGGTCGCTGGCAATCCCGATGTACAACCGGACCCGGGCGGTAACGGTCCTGCCGACGATGTGCCCGTTATTGGTGACCCGGTCGATACGACTCCGACGATCGATGCCGGTCCCGACCAGACGGTCGATGAGGGTGATCTGGTCCGGCTCACTGTTCAGGTGCCGGAAACGGACGAAACGGAGCTCATCTACGAGTGGGTGCAGTTAGAAGGGCGCGAGGTGGTGCTCAATGACCCGGACACGGCAAGCCCGACGTTCACGGCACCGGAGGTGGAGGGCCAGACCGATCTGGTGTTCGAGGTGCGGGTCAGCGACGGCCAGTCTCCCGATGTACGTCGGGATACATCGGGAACCAGCGATACAGTCGTAGTGACGGTCCGGCCTGAACTCGATGGAGAGTCGAATCCTCCAATGGCTGTTTGGACGAGACCCGCCCACGACGATGATGAGGAGCCTCGGCCGGAAGATCAGGATCATATCCCGGGGCCGATTGACTTGGGCGCACCGTTACGAAATGAATCCATTCCCGAATGGCAGGAGACCGTTTCCGGCACCAGGGCGTCGAATCAAGCGAACGAACAGGCTGCCCCTGATTTGCGTGTGTTGGAACCCGCGCGCGAGGCGCTGGGGGCAGCAGTCGTCTCTGCTTTCATTGACGTGCCGCGCACCGATCAGGCTCGCGAGCGCGGCTCAGAGTCGAAGCCGCAAGAGTACGTTCCCGATTCCACTGCCGGGAAAGACATCGACCTGTCCATGGCGACGGCAAACGACGGACCCGTCCAGTTGCCGCAGGGCTACATCGGCCTGGGGTTCAACGCGGTTTTCGACGCTCGGGACGTCGTCGTGGGGACCGAGAACCCGAGTGCCCCTGATGGACAGGCGACGGCGGCGGCATCGACGCCCTCCCCAGAGTCCGAGTATGAAATGATTGACCGGCAGGATCGGATGGTCACCCTGCAGCGTGAGGAGCCCGGGACGGTAGCGCCATCCGCCGTTCCGACGGTGGTCGGGAGACCGCACGGCGGTTTTCTCGCCGGACTGTGGGGAATTCTTACCGATTGGACCAAAACCGCCAAGGCATCTCAGCCGGACGCGAGGAATAATGTTTTGAATGACGACCGATAGTGGAGACGGGAAGTCCAGGGGCCGCTTCGACTGGACGATGCCAGAACTGGAAGCAGTCCCGACGTACGTCGGGATCGGCCCCTTCAGCATAGGGAAGCGTCACATGATGAAACCCCTGGACTCCTGTTCCGCACGGCGGTCCTGGCGAACACCGGGCGCGAGGATGCTCCTGGCGACAGCGGCCATCCTTGCCCTTCCGCTCGATACGCCCGCGGCGTTCGGCCAAGACGAGCATCCGACTGGACGGCGGTGCTCACCAGCAGCGACGGCCGAAGTTATCGGCTTCACCGCTCCATTCCGCCAGGCCACACTGGCAACGCTCCAGCAGGGTCGCATCCAGGCGTTCGTGGCGAAGGAAGGCCAGTTGGTCGCCTGTGACGATCTGCTCGTCAGGCTCGAAGCGGACGTGCAACGGGCGCGGACCGACATAGCCCAACTCGAAGCCGAAACCACCTGTCGAATTGAACTGGCGCGTGTGGCCATGGAACACGCCCGGCAGGAACTCGAACGCCTCTTGAAGCTCGTGGGCGAAGGGGCCGCTGCCGATGGCGAAATGACTGATGCACGGGCCCAGGCCGACACCACGCGGTGGCTCTTCGATGTCGCCAAGCTGGAACGCTGGAAAGCGGTGCTTCAGTACCAGTTGAACCGCCAGTTGCTCGCGCAACTGGAGGTTCGCGCCCCATTTAGCGGTTACGTCACCTGGCATCTGAAGGAACTCGGCGAGACCGTCGAAGAGCGCGAAGGGCTCCTGATACTGGCACAGCTCGATCCTTTGCTGGTCTCGCTAGACTGCCCACTCGAACTGGCGCGCTCCATTCACGTTGATGATAGGGTCGAAATCCGCCCCCTGGATCCGCAGTGGCCGTCTGCGTTCGGGACCGTGAGTTTCATCAAGCGCGTTGCCGACGCAGCCAGTCAAACGTTCAAGGTCAAGGTCATCGTGCCGAACCAGGACGCACAATTGTTGGCGGGCCTGAAGGTTGCGGCCCGCTTCTTGCCGCACTCGGATACCAGCAAGGAGGTAAAATTGTTGACTGATGGCACCCACCCTTGACACTCATGTCAAGGGCGAAATCCGCGCAGGCGGTCCCAGGCGCAAGAGTTCCCAAGTAACCTGAGGCTACACGTAGTGTTTGGTGAAAGCGATACCCCAGCCGACTATCACGGATTAGACGAGGCCTTCGACCTGTTGCAAGAGTTGGAGCGCAATACCTCAGATCAGATCCGTCGCCAGCGAGCCTACTTCCGCGTTGCGGTCAAGTCGACCATCATCCTGCGTCCCGCCAATGCCAGCGAAAGGCCGAAGCTTCAGTTGCAGGGAGTGACTGGCGACATTTCCGAGGAGGGCTGCAAGGCCTTGTTCCCGGTACCGGTCGGTGTCGGTGACGTCTACCAGTTGGAGTTCGATCGAGACATGCTCCCACTACCTTCAATGTATGCCCGCTGTCTGCGCTGCAGACTGCTGCGAGAGGATGCGTTCGAGGCTGGATTCAGCTTCTTCGCACCGATCAGTCTTCCCGAAAACGTTCTGATGCAACTGTCTGCGGCAAGTCCCGACGTACGCCAGGATGAGTCGTGACTCGAAGTAGAGATAAGGACGTTGTGTCGCAGACGCGAACGCTAGCCACTGGTGACGAAGCCGCTCATCCTAAGAGCGGCGGCGCCTCGAGTGCGCACGCCCGGATCGTTAGGCTTGCCGCTGACGCCTCCTCCAAACAGGCATTCTATTCGCGCGCCCTTAAGTGTATCGCGCACGCCTTCAAGAGCCCCTACGCTGTCGTGTATGTGCGATCGGCGTCGGATATCGTTGAAGATGAGTATCACAGTGGACCCACCGACCCCAAGTTCTGGCAAGCCTCTGTCCAGGAGTTTCTGACCGGCGCCATGGCCGCTGCTGAGCCAAGGGCTAGGTTGCTCAGCGTTGACAAGGCGTCCCTGCAACTCGGTCTGATCGCCATCCCGCTTCTTGACGATGCGGGCGAGGGCGTCGGCGGCTTCGCGCTGGTCGCTCAGATGACCGAAGAACAGGTGCGACCCAACGTTGCGACGCTGGAGTCACTGACGGCGCTGGTCACGCATGTGGCTGTTTCCCTTGGAACCTCGCAGCCGAAAACTGAAAGTGTTGCTCCAGCGCCACACCAGGCACTTACCCGGATTGCCGATTTCGCATCTGCCGAAGAGCTTGCCTACTCGCTGACCAACAATCTGCGCAACAAGTTGAATTGCCGGACCGTTGCCCTCGGGATGGTCATGAGGCGGCGCGTCAAACTGCTGTGTCTTTCGGGGTTGGACAACGTCCATGCTCAGAGCCCGGGCGCAGTCTGTATCCGGGGAGCCATGGAGGAGTGTATCGACTTCGGCGAGCCGATCGTTTCCCAGGAGGGTGAAGCATGGTCCGCCGCAGGCACCAACGTGGATCACCGGCTCCACAAGCAGTGGCACAGCGCCGCTCGGCTGGCGGCGGTGGCGTCCATCCCTCTGACGGCGGGCGACGAGTGTGTGGCGGTGGTGAGCATGCAACACAGGTGTGGATCAGCCTTTACCCATGATGATATCCAGCGAATACGGAGCGCGATCGAGCCGTTTGCCGCCGCCCTGGTATTGCTGAAGCGGGCCCAGCGCGGCGTGATCCGACATCTGTGGGAGTCCGCACACGATTGGCTAGCGACATTGGTCCGGCCGAGGCGGTACGGACTCAAGATTACTAGCGTGCTCATCCCTCTTCTCTTGTGCTACTTCTTGTTTGGAAGCATGGCGTACGAAGTGAGGGTCCCATGCGTGGTGCAGCCCGTTCAACTGCGTCACGTGACCGCCCCGTATGATGCCGTCCTTGCATCGGTCCTGGTCACCGCCGGCGACCGCGTGCGAGCCGGCGATCTCCTGTGCGAGCTGGACCATCGTGACCTGGACCTCCAACGAAACGAGCTGGCTGCGGAATTGGCGGTAGCTGAGCAGGAAATGCAACGGGCAATGGCTGAAGATTCGCCGGTGGAAGTACGCCTCACCCAGGCAAAGATGCGTCTTCTGCAGGAACGACTTGCCACCTTCGATCGCCGCATCGAACAAGCGGCCATTAGAAGCCCGATTGATGGGACGGTCATTGAAGGCGATCTGCGCGAAAGTGTTGGAGTCGTCTTCGTCCAAGGCCAGCCTCTCTTCCAGGTGGCGCCGGCGGGCAGCTGGAAGCTGGAACTGGAAATCCCCGAGTCGGCGGCCACCGACGTCGTCGTCGGGCTCGCGGGTCGATTCGCCAGCCACGCCCGCCCCGAAACCACCAGAGCCATCCGAATCGACCGCATCCGACCCAACGCCGTGGTTCGCGACAATTGTGTCGTATTCGTTGCTGAAGCCGACGTCGAGATCGATCCAACGTGGATGCGGCCCGGCATGGAAGGTGTGGCTAAGGTGGAAGTGGGTCCCCGCCCGGTGTGGTGGGTCTCCTTGCACAGGGTTATAGATTACTTGCGCTTGCATCTATGGCTGTGATCTCACAAGATTCAACCGCCCAGAAGCTCGCTTCACGTTTGGGAAACGTTCACGCCGGGCTGCGCGAAGACATCGACACCACGCGACATCTGTTTCGTGGCCAACCGTCTTACATCATTCGTGATCCTCTTACCTTCCAGAGCCATCGCTTCGATCTGGCCGATTATGAAATCCTGGTGCATCTGGATGAGTCCCGCCCGCTGTCAGCCGTGTTCGAAGCCCTGGTGGCCAGAGGGCGACTGAAACGCGAGGACGAAGAATCGTTCTACGAGTTCATTCTTTTCCTGCATCGGGTGGGGTACCTGAATCTGCCCGTCGCCGACGGCAAGCTGCTCTATCGCCGCCACAAAGCCCGTCAAGCGGCACGGCGCCGACGCAGGATATTCAACTTCATGTTTCTGAAGCTGCCCGTCTGGAATCCCGATGCTTTTCTCGACAAAACCGTCGCTCTGGCCCGTCTGCTCTTCCATCCGATCTTCTTCCTTGTTTACTTGACGTTGCTGGCGGGCGCGGGCCTCGTGGCGGTGGGTAGCTGGCGAGAACTGGCTGAACCGTTGAACGGGCTGCTTGCGGCGGACAACCTGCTTCTCATCTGGTTGACGTTGGTCGGACTCAAAACGTGTCATGAGTTCGGCCATGCCTTCGCCTGCAAGCACTTCGGCCTCCACGTCCCCGAGATGGGCATCTATCTGGTTGCGGGAGTGCCTTGTGCCTACGTCGACGCCTCCGCGGCTTGGGGACTGACCCAACGATCGAAGCGGGTCATCATCGGCATGGCGGGCATGTATGTGGAATCGATCATTGCCGCGCTGGCCACGTTACTCTGGGCTATGACCGGGCCATCATTGATTAACTCCACAGCCTATAACATCATATTCCTGGCCGGTGTCGTGACGGTTGTCTTCAACATCAACCCCCTCCTGCGCTATGACGGCTACTTCGTCTTAAGTGACCTGGTTGAGATTCCCAACCTCGCGCAACGGGCAAGCCGCTACCTTCTCGCGGTCGCCAAGCATCGCCTGCTGGGAATTCGCAGTCAGGAGCAAGCCACCGGACTCAGGCTCAAAGTCGTGCTCTTCGTGTATGGTATCGTGTCGCCGCTCTACAGGGTGCTCGTGTTGCTCGCGATCACCGCGCTGTTGGCCTCCAAGCTGCTCGTCGTAGGCCTCTTTCTGGGAGGGGGCTACTTGCTGTCCGTTTTCGCGGGCCACACGTGGCGGCTGACCCGCTATCTCTGGTGCGCGGAGGAAACCGCCCCGGTCCGGTACCGTGCGGTTGCCCTGAGCCTCCTGATGCTCGTCGCAATTCCGGCCACGTTGGTGCTCATCCCATTCAGGACGACCGTTCATGCGCCGGGTATTGTCTCTGCAACAAAGGAGACGGTCGTACGCGCGGACGCACCCGGTTTCCTGCTGCGCGCGGAAGGCGAGAGTGGAGAGACCGTCGCCCTTGGGTGTCCCATCGCGACCCTTGGCAACGACACCCTCGAAGGTCTGCTGGCCGAAGCGGCGGCACGGCTGGAAGCCGCGGAAATTCGGCGCGATGCCTACCGCCTGGATCGCCCGGCCCTGGCGATCGAGGAGGATCAACGCGTCCGAGCGTACAAAATAGAAGTTCGAACGCGGCGTGAACGAATCGCGTCGTTGCGCCGGCTTGCACCGGTCGCGGGCCGCCTTGTGGCGTGCGTTCGTCCCACCGATGCCGGTAAGTTCATTCCCACCGGCGGTGAACTGGCCAGGATCATCTCCGGTACGTGGGAAGTCCGAGCCTTGTTGAGCCAGCAGGATATCTCCGCCGCCGAGCCTGGGATCGGGGACGCCGTCGAGTTCCGAGCAGCCGCCGAGCCTGACATCGTGGTCCACGGGGTCATCGAGCGCATTGACCCGTACGGCGATCGGCTGGTCTCGCTCCCCGCACTGACCCAACTGGGCAGCAATGACATCATTGTGGAACCGCTCAGTGGCGAAGCGTTCCAGCCGTATTTCCTTCTCGTTATCAGGCTCGCCGGATCGGATCCGTCTGAGGCGGATTCGTTGCAGCATGGTATGACGGGTCGTGTTCGACTTCGGGCTCTTAGCGAACCCTTGGGGCTGCATCTCTACCGCCGTGTTGCCCGTTTCCTTCATACTCTGGAATAGCGGACACACCGAGCAAACATGCATCATCCTCGCCAAACCTGGCGACACACCACTGCACCGGCGGCCCGATGTCGTAGACGAAGCCTGTGTAGTCGGCGTATCGCCGATCGCCGGAACTGCCCAGTTGACACCGGCCCGTGGGGGCGGGCGCTGGGCGTGCAGTTTGTCGATGATGATACCGTGGGCGGTCACAGACCGATCGACCAGTCGGCCTGTGGCCGTCGGCGCCGTGCTTGCTGTACGCCTCGGCCGAGACGACCTTCAGCACGCTGCCGGTGGCCTCGACCATGATCGCGTTGGTGTAGACGCGGCCGCGGGAGGCCAGCTCCGGGGCAGCCTGGACCAGCGACCCCCGACTCCCTCACGGTCGCGGCTCTGTTATGGTCTTGGCGGCGTTGAACACCAGGCGGGCCTGCTCCCGATCGGTGTGGCACTGGCCACTGGCCAGTGACAGGTACGACATGCCCACCGGCCGGTGGCCGGTGCCACATGCTGACTGGTCAGTGACAGGTACCACATGCTGACTGGTCAGTGACAGGTGCCACATGCCCGCCGGCCATCTCGCTCTTGCCGGACTTGCGCGGCACAAAGATGAACGCCTCACGGAAGCGGCGGGTGCCGTCCGAGCGCTTCCAGCCGAACACGTTCCCGACGGTCGCCTGCTGCCAGGGTTGCAACAGAAACGACCGCCCGTGGCACCCGGCGTCCACGATCGAAATGCCCGTGCGCAATTCGGCAACACGGATCAGAGCCCGGAGCGTAAGCGACGGGTCATCCGCGTGCTTGACAGACCGCTTGCTGCTGTCAACCCCTCGCTTACGCTCGGGGCTCTGATCGGCGCCGCAAATTCGCGCGCGGTGATATAGATGAGCCGGTTCGAGACCAAGATTCTGACGAGCCTAAAAGAACCCTAAAGAAAATCCTTGATGGACGTGCCGGGGAAGTGGATTGATCGCGCTGGCCAACACTGCGCTTTGGACAAGCTGATCCTCGACCTGAACAGCTCGGTGAGCCAGACCTACGGACGCCGGGAACGGACACCTCACATCAGCGGCAGACAACCGCAGAGTCGCGTAGGGCAGGTGATTCACCTGCCTTCGCCGTCACCTTTATACGGTGGTGACCTTCATCTCAACCCGGATGGTAAAGGCAGGTCAACGATCTGCCCTACCTGGCTTTTACCCCAGCGCTTTCGCCCACCGCTCGATATAGCCCCTCGTCCCTTGCTGGTGGAGATACTGTCGGAGGGGATAGCAGTCCCGCCACGGACCGGCCTTGTCCGTAACGTGTTGGGAACGATCGGCAGCGTTCAATTCGGCAACCGTCGCCCGCTCCTTGAAGCGGCTGATGAGGAAGTGGAAACGGCACATCTTCGCTGCGGAGGGGGTCTGGCTATCGCGCTGAGCAGTTGCCTTGCCCCGGTGCATATCGCCGAAAGATGCAAACCGTGCGAGGTCGTTGCCCACCACGCCCTTGCAAATCTGGCAGTCGCACACCTTGGCAAAGAAGTCCGCCGGGGTTGCGATGCCCACATCTTGAAAGCAGCGTTGGATGTCGGGCACGCCGACGCGCTTGCTGATGCCCGGGAGGTAGTACCGCACGGTCGGGGCGACGGCCCCGATGACCTGCGCGACGGGCTTTCTCTCGCCGTAGCCGACCCCGTGGCTGATCCCGGTCAGGCCGTCGTGCCACAGAAGAAGGCTGAAGTAACCGCCGTGGAGGTTGTAGACCTCCATCTTGCCGCTCAGGCCACGGGTAATGCTGCGGAAGGCCACAAGCCTGTCGAGCGGCGCATCCAGTTCGTCGAAACCATCGAACCACAGCCAAACGCCCGCCACCTTGGTTTTGGGAAGCTCATCAATCAGGTATTTCATATGCGCCGCGTTGCTCAGGATCGAGTCGCTGGCGCACACCACGGCGTGGACCGGCACGACCGGATTCAGCGCCGCCGTGCGGGTGGCAAGGTCGATCGCCGTCTTCAGTCCTTCATCGACCCAATCGTTGTGGACGAAGAAGTACGGGGCGAAGACGGCGGCTGGCTCACCCTCGCCCACAAACTTGCGCATCAAGTCGTCCTCGGAGAGAATTTCTTCGATTCGCTTGAGTTGGTAATCGACCACACCCTGACACAGTTTGTCACGGTCCGCGGGCTCAATGGCCGAGGCGTCGATCGCCGTGCAGACCAGCCCGTCGTCGTTCACGGCGGCACGAAAGGCCGGACCAAGCTTGTCGGCTAACGCCATGTACGACTTCTTGACGGCCTTGATCTTCTTCTTTGAGCCGCGCTTCTCCAACCGCTCAGATTTGAGCGCTTCCAGGTCGCTCCGCTTCCGTCCAGTCCCGGGATCGATGTATGGGCCGAAGCAGTACGTCATTGGGTCGAGATAGAACGGCAACGCCTTTGGGTCCCGCTTGTTCTTTAGGGCGAAGATGAGGCTGCATGTCGCGGCTGGGGTGATTTCCAGCAGATTGCCGCCGAACATGAGACCGTCCAGACTCTGCGCGAGCTTTTGGAAGTATGCTTTCTCGGCGTGTGAGCCGATACGAAGGACCACCTTTGGCGGCGGCGTAGTCATGGTCGTTGCTCCTGCATCAATCGAACGTAGAAATCCCGATAGCTCGGCATGACCACAGTCGATTGTTGGGCCTCCAGCAGCACCACGCAGCGCGGCCCGGGATGTACACCAATCAGTCCAAGGCCGTGCCGCTCGAGGAGCAGCCGTTCCACACGCTCAGCAGCGCGCATCGGCAGGGCAAGGTACACAAGGTCTGCGCAGAGCTGATAGACCAGCGCCTGCTCAAAGGCCCGCGTCCAGCGAGCAAGCTTGAGTTCGACGGCGGTCGTCGTATTCTTCGTCGCGGCGTAGCCGTACAAGTCCATGCTGTACTCAAAGAACTGCACCTCCGGGCGTTGCCGCCGGTAGCCGCGTCGGCGCAGCGTGCCGCTCACGGGATCGAGCAGGGCGGATTCTCTAAGAAAGGTCGGCATGCTTACCCTTCAACGCCTCGAACCGGTTCACTGCCAGCACGACTCGAAGGGTGAAGAACGCGCTAGTCGCGAGACACCCTACAACTATCGCGAATGCGGCCACGAAGGGCCAATCACCGCCAATCACCAGCATCCCGCCTTTGATGCTGACCGCCGCAAGGGTAAACGCACCCGAGACGATGCCTGCCACAACTGTCGAAACACGGAGCCAGCGCAGGTATCGCGTGATGCACGAGTCGGCGGCATCAAGGGACCGCAGCGATTTCATTAGAATAACGTCAGATTTGACGAAGTCTCGCACGGCATTCAGCAGCTTTTCCCCGCCGAGTTTTGTGATCTTTGGCGATTCTCTGACCTCGTGGCCACCATTTAGTATGAGCCTGGGAACTTCAACAGAGTTCGCGAGCGTTAAAACCGGCTCAAACGTATCCACGAGCGAAACAGCGATGGCCCGCAGGAGGCGTGCACGCAGGTCCTTGATCTCATCCTGCGGTTGCTTGCCAAACTTCGACTCCCCGCCTAGTTTGAAAACGGTCAGCCACATGAAGCCGCATACGGGCCCGTGAATCGCAAGGCTCCACGTAGCGAGATCGCCAATCAATGGAGCTGACCCTTTCGCAAGACGTTATCCCGAATCTCGGACTCGCTCGTCCAGCCGTCGGCCTCGTACTTGGTGTACACGTGGTACAGTAAGTCCTGCAGCGAGTAGTTCGCGAACTTCGACTTGATCTTGCGGATGCCGTCGGCGAATGGCTTGGACTCCGGCTTCTCCAACATCTCTTTCGCCAACTTGAGGCCCTCGTCGGTCAGCGTGAAGCGGCGCTCCTCGAAGGTGTCGGCGGTCGAGGCCTGGGACCGCGAGAAGACGTCTTGGAACGGACGGGCGTCGTCACCCATGAGCTGCTCGAACGATAGCTCCTCAAGCTCAACGGCCTCAGCCTCGGTCGCCTCGCCCTGAACCTCGCTCTGGATCAACCGTAGGTTCTCCAGCAACTCCAGTTCATCGTACAGCTTCGGCGAGTACGGCCCGGCCTTGTAGGGCTTGAACTCAAAGCTGTTATCAACCTCCTCAATACCCGCTTCCTTCCAGAGCAGGAACAGGAGCTTCTGGAGCCGGGTGATGCCGCCGATGCCCTTCTTAGAGATGCTTGGCCCGTCCAAGCCCAGGAGGAGCAGCAACAGCCGCTGCTTGGACACCGTCGGCACGTTCGGGTTCGGTGCTGTCGGCATGATGTGGGCTCCGCAAACGTCGTGCCGCCCAGGGTCGGGGTGGCACTGATCGGCTGAGTCTTCGACCCCAGCAATTCTATCTCGGCCCACGACATTATGCCGGGCTTCACAAAGTCAGTCAAGCCAAAAGCGCTACATCTTCTGCACGTGTTGCTCGTCGAGGATCTCCTGTACCGTGATGAGCTTGATGATCCGCCTGATCTTCGTGTGGAACGCGGCGGGCTTGGCTTTCTTTGACGGGTTTCCCGGCCAGGGGGACAGTGTACGCACCGAGGCGGCAAGACGGCAAGACGGCCACGATACGTCCCCCAGTGGTCCCTCGCTCCCTGCGGTCAACGAAGGGGGCAAGCCCACCAAAATGTGGGGCGACGAGGTCGCCCGCAGGGTCGGGCGTCGCTTCGCTCGGCGCGCCCCTCCGGGCTACGCCCGCTTTCTCTTCGTGGGCCGCTTTGGCTTCGGCGGATCGACGATCAATTCCAGTAGGTCGCCGGGGGTCACGCTTAGCGAACGGCAGAGTTTTTCGATATTCGCGAGCGTTGTATGGTGGGTCAGGCTGGAGCCGATCTTCTTCAATGTAGACTCGGCGATGCCGGTCGCCTTGGCCAGCTTGCCGTATGTCATGCGCTCGCCCGTACGGCGCCGGTAAGCTTCCATGGCGTCTCTGAGCTTGATCGTCAGCACTGGTTCCGTCTTTAAGAAATAAAGTAGCAAAATCAGGAACTTTCGGCTTGACTTCCGTCTAGCCATGCGGTATACTACTCTATGACAGTCGGTCGTGCCACGTACGCGGAGCTGCCCGCTCCGCGATACGCTTGGGTACGTTGTCTTGGCTGACAAACCGTCACTGCAACCAGGTTCGCTGGGAGGCCAGCGTCCAAGTTGCCTGTCTATCCGCCAAGACAGCCTCGCCCGGGTGAGTGTCCGCACCTAACATGCGGGCGCTGCCCGGTGCGCGGGGTCGCGTGGATAGACGTGACGGTTTGTCCGCGGCTCTTAGCGCATCGGGTGGCGCCCGTTGTCTTTTTGGGGAAGCCACCAGCGATCAGCTAACAGCCGTCAGCACAGAAGGGGCCCGGTGTGCGCGCTGAGGGCGAATTGTGAATGGCGAAAGGCAAAAACGGAATGAAGTTGCGCCGCCCACGAGGGGCGACGCTACAGGCAGACAGTCGGAGAGGAGGCCGGGATGAAAGCGGCGACGGGTAGTGCGAGGTTTGATGAGGAGCTGCGGTTTCACGAACTCCTCCATTTCGGAGACGGGCTGCCGGGCGTCTTTCGGCGGCGGATGGAGCAGCTCGAGACCGCCCAACGGGCCATGGGGGCGTACTTCGAGGGGGCGGCCATCATGCTCCAGATACGCGGGGCGACCGACTACGTCTATCTGCCCGAGGATCCCGACGACGCGGCCGACTACGTCTGGCAGGCGGATCGGACGGCACTGCTCAACCTGCTGGCCGAATGCTTCGAACGGCTCGACTGCCCGCACCTGATGGAGCAGGTCACCGGCGGGCAGGCGTACCGACGTCGCAAAGTGCCGACCGGCGTGCGGCTCATGCTGGCCGGGCGAGACCGCAATGGCGTGCTTAACATCACGGCCACGTGCCTCGACCGGCTGCTGGTGATCCCCAACCTGGATGAACAAGAACGGTCCCGATACGGGAGCGCCCCCCGCAAGCGAGGCCGGTGGTGGCGGGCGGGCTGGGCGTGGAGGTGGAGGCGGCGGAGGATGTGGAGGCGGGGGTAGGAAACGTCAAAACGTCGAAACGTCGAAATGTCAAAAGCACGGTCGGGAAGCGGGTAGCTGGGAAGGTTAAGGCGGAAACGGGAGTGTTTGGGAAGGGCTCGGGAGAATCAGTGATGGGCGGGGGGAGTCTGCGACGAGCAGGGCGTGCGACGGTTGAGGCGGTCCAGGACGACGAGGACCGGGGGAGCGCTGAGGTCGGCAATGCGACGGACTTGCCGGGAGCGGTGGACGCAGTGGGGACGGCCAATGCGCCGGGGGTGGGCGACGCGACGCGGGTTGTTTGCTTTTCGTTGACGGGGTTGCTGGGGGATCTTCGCGGGCACTTGGAGCTGGACCTGGAAACGCTGGGGTATCATCTGCGGCAGTCGGACGCCACGGCCGCGGAGGGGTATTGGCACGCGGCCATCAACGAGGCGCGGTCGTTTCTGGAGGCGCTGGTGGTCGGTATCCTGGTGGCGGTCGAACGCCAGGCGGAGTCCGCGGACGTGGACGGGTCGAAACCGGCGGCCGGCAACGGATCGAAGAACCGATCGGGCAACGGCAACGGCTCGACGAACGGGACGCCGTTTCGGTGTTACCGGCGGCGGCTGGTGGAGGCTGGGTTTCTCGACGCGCACGAGAACGAGCTTCTGCAGTACGTCTACGGCGTCTCCAGTGCCAAGGGCAGTCACCACGGCGTGACCGACGAGGCCTGGAGCCGGCTGGCGCGGCGGATGGTGTGGACGGCCGGTCAGTATGTGATTCACCGCTACGCCGCCTGGAAGCGTGCAGGCCGGCGGCGGCGTGCGGCGGGAGTCAGTCCCCGCGGCGGGCCGGCGCAGAGCGCGTCGGGCTGGCGGTGGTGGAGCGTCTTGGCGGGATACCTTCGTCGATTCCGCGCGTGACGCGGCCCCCGCCAGAACCATCCCGGCGTACGGGGCGGTCAGCCCGGCCACCGCCGCGGCGGCGCCGACCGTGGCAACCTCCTTCAGAAACGCCGAGAGTTGGTTGCAGAGCAACCCGGCGCTGAGTCTGGCCAGCGGCGACAGCGCCCGGGCGAGCAAGCCGGATTCGTTCGATTTACGTGCCACGACCGTGCGCCTATAGCGGATCGGTTGGGTCATGACAAGGGAAGCGCGTGTTCGATTCGCACGCCGACGCCCACCGCGAGGCGGGTCTTGAACGGAAGCACGTGTGGCGCAGCATCGACGATCCGAACGAGGTGTTCATGCTCTTCGAGGTACACGACCTCGACAGGGCCAGGGCCCAGCCGAAGGGCGGTTTTGTCGTGGAGCGTGGAACAAGCTCCACGGCACCCGCGTCGCCCGGACGAGCGATCGCACCACTTGCGCATCGGAATCCATGGGGCGATTGGCACTCCGCGACATCAGACGCTACGACCCTGAATGCGGCCGCCGCAAGTGCCGCAACGCCGATGACGGCATCGGCGAGTGGGACAGGCTCGGGCAGAACCAGGAACACGTGTAGTCCCCGCCCGCGGCGCGAGCGGGCAACGAGCAAGCCCGCCGCCAGTCCGGCTGCGTCGGCGCGCTCGGTGAGGGTGCGCGTGGCGTACGTGGGATCGACCAGCCCGCATTCACCATGATCGGCAGCGTCCACATCGATCCCGACCCACCGACATCGCCCGTCTTCGCCAGGACAGAGTGTAGCCAGCGCGACG
>Ga0114922_10001235_pt1 | contig 24410 bp, 20 predicted proteins | sample AartaG_FD_100975 | JGI IMG/M metagenome (GOLD analysis project Ga0114922, IMG submission 100975) | Deep subsurface microbial communities from Aarhus Bay to uncover new lineages of life (NeLLi) - Aarhus_00045 metaG | ecosystem: Environmental > Aquatic > Marine > Oceanic > Sediment | place... | reverse complement strand
TGTCCAGGAATCTCGCAAGTGCCATCTGGAACTCCAAAAATCCGAAGAAGCCCAAAGAAATGCCGGGCTTATTATCAACCTCGACCTAAGTGTTAAACAAGAAAAATTTGAGACCGAAGAAATCGAAGACTGGCTGAAAAAATAAAAGCTGTTTAGTGGGAAAATAAAGGATAAAAAAAAGCATTTTGATATGTAGGGAAATTTTTCCTGGTTTAAAATTAAATTTCTATTCGTGTTAACACAAGGAGATAACACCTATGAACCTAAAAAAAAATTTACCAATGATTATCATATTGTTATTTTCCTTCCAGGCCTTACATGCTCAGTTATATAAAGTATATGGTTATCAACCTGCTGAAGCAGGTGAGCTGGAATTTGTAATATGGAATTCATATATTCCATCCAGTGATGTTTCGTATAATTTTTTTGGAAGCGAATTGAGTAGAGAAGGCCTTTTTGCACATTCCCTTGAGCTGGAATACGGGCTTTCTAATAAGTTTGGGATAGCTGCGTATTTTGATTTTGAAGATCCTAATGATAAATACTTCATTACTACAAACGAAAAAGTTGCCTATCCTACTCACAGCAGATACAGCGAGCCAATTGAAAGAGATTGTTTGCCTGAGGGAGATAGAATCTGCCACAGTGCATTTATTGATTCGGATGGTAATTTTACATATGCCCAATGGTATGCCATACAAGACATTGAAAACAGGCTAAAACCCCTTGAAGAAAGAATAGAGTTTTATCACTGGACAGTTCCTGATAAATTTGCCGGTCAGACTGTTTTATTAAGGGCAGTATTAAATTATAGAAGAATGTCCGATTCGCATGCAAAATATCTTGGTATACCCAAAAGGCCTACAATTGAAGCCAGTAGAGATGAAAAAGTATTAGAAATATCGAAATAAAGGATAATGCAAAGAAATCAGTCTTGTGCGGCAAGAGTCATAATCCATCTGGCAAAAGACCTGGCGTCTTCCAGGTCGCTTTCATCAGGATGAGTACTGGCAGAGGCAGCCATTTCCGCCCAGGCTTTATGTTCTGGCAATTTCTCCAAAACTTCAAGTGCCTGGAGTGAAACTTTTCCCCTGCATGAAAAACTGCCCAGCACGTTTGTTTTTGAAGCTAACACAGATGCATATTCCAGAGCCTCCCGGGAAAGCCGGCTGCCGGTAAGCGTCCCATGAGTGGAAAATAAGGCGATTTTTTTATTTGGAGAGATATTTTTCAATATGCCTTCAAGAGAAAAGGGAACGCTATGAGAATAAACCGGGAATCCGATAAAAATAATGCTGTATTTGTCGACTTCATTTTTTTGAAGTTCATTAACTGGCTTTATTACTTTCTCGCCCTCAACTGCCATATAGATAGCCTCTGCGATTTTTTTTGTGTTACCTGTTTTACTGAAATATGTTATGAGTATTCTTGACATGTAAGGCACTCTCTCAGAATTTATAACATATGGGAATTTCCTTTTAGCTCCTCTAAGAATTAACTATTTTTTTGTTCAGTGTTAGTTTTTGATATCAGTTTTTATTTATATCAAAGCAAAATATCATGGTCAATTACAGTTTTTATTATTTTAACACTTTACCGGTCTCTATATACCACATATATAAGTCTAATTCACCAGAAGTCATCCCTAATTTACATGCAATGCCTCTGAATTGGGCTTCTATATCCAAATAGGTGTTCTTTGATAAATTCTTAAGTTTTTGTTTGATATAACCATGTTCAAACAATGATTTAATAATGTGCCTGTCAAGTATCGCATAGTCAAAATAACCCACATTTCTTAAGAAGTGACTGCTTTCTTTCCAACCGAGACCTTTTATGTTTTTTACCAACCATTCTCTTGGGTCTTTTTCTTTACTAAGAATATTCTTTATATTTTTATATTTTCTTGCTTCGATTATATATTTGCTTTTGTTGTTATAAAAACGGTGCTTATTTCTTTTTATGCAGTTACATAAACTATTTTGCGGCTTATATAAAAAGCCATTAGCACCAAGTTCCTCTTGAATACTAAGTGCAGTACTTGCTTTTGAATTTGCTGTTAAAATGCAAAAACACAGCTCACAAAACCAATCATTGTTTCCTTTTTTACCCAGCTCTTTAAATTCCTTTAATCTTTTGTTTACTGTTTTTGATATAGGTGATTGTTTTTGCTTTTTTATTTTTTTAATTAGTTGATTCACTTAAATCTCTTTTTAGAATTAAGAAAGGTTTTTGGTTACAGTACCTGCTCTTTTCCTTAAAACATATACATTCAGCTTAAAAGGAGTGATTGCCACGTTTCGCCCGCAAAAACATTTATTCAATAGAATAATGTTTTTTGGCTATTTGTTTGAAGTACATTCTTTGTTGGAGTTTTTCCTTCGTGGAAAAAGAAGAATAGCATATAAGCTCTGTGGATTACAACAATGTAAAGATGGCCATTACGATTATGTTCACAGGCGTGGCATTTATCATCCTTGCCAAAATATGTATTAGATATGACAATTTTTTCATCGGCTAAAGAACGATGTTTCTTTTAATATCAACCAGGAAGTCTTTATCACTTTTAGACATTTAAGAATTTTCCTTCCTTTTATCACTTCTTTTCTTTCTTTTTTCCAATATTTGACATTCACATATCACTGATATATAAATCCGAAGGGTTTTGGTTTATAAAATTTTAAATAAGAATAAGTGGAAATCTACTAACACAGGAAAGGATATTCCTGTACATTTGCCTTTAGTATAAATGCCAAAATAATACAACTAGGGGAGTTTTTAATGAAAGTTAATCCTTTTGGCAATTTCTTTCATTAAGCCTTACGGAAGTAACTATGTGCTTTTTAAACATCAAGTCAGCGCTTGATAGAGCTCTCAAGGAAAATAAGAAAAAAATAGAATTAGATCAGGATACCAAGCTTGTAATTTTTAGCGATCTTCATAGAGGGGTTGGGGATTGGGCAGATGATTTTATGCATAATGCCCTCGTTTTTGCCAATGCTCTTGATTACTATAATAAAGATAAATTTACATATATCGAACTTGGAGATGGAGATGAGCTGTATGAAAATCGCAAATTTGTAGATATAGTGAGGGCTCATGGGAATATTTACCGATTACTAAATGAATTCCATGAAGATAATCGATTAGTTTATATGTGGGGCAATCACAATATACAAATGGGTAATAAAAAGTGGCTAGAAAAAGCTCTTAAGAAAGCACGAACGTTTATTAAAGATCTCTTTAGAAATATCGAGATTTTTGAGACAGTTCTGTTAGGGGATAAAATTTTTATGTTTCACGGTCATCAGGGGGATCCCATGGATGACATTTTGGCTCCATTTGCCAAGTTTATGGTGCGGAATTTTTGGCGGCTGCTTCAGACTGGGCTTGGAGTAAAGGATCCCACAAGTCCAGCTCAAAATGTTCGCAAACGGAATAAAGTGGAAAATGCCATCTTAGAATGGGCACGTAATAATAAGATGGTAACCATTGCTGGTCATACTCATCGGCCTATGTTTTATTCATTGGGAAAGCAGCAGCAGGAAGCTGGTGAAAAAGGTCAATCCTATTATTTTAATAGTGGAAGTGGGGTTCATCCACGGTGTGTCACTTGTCTTGAGATTAAGAATATGAATATAGAGCTTATTAAATGGCATGTTATAGCTGTCCCAGAGGATAAGAAGCGCTTACAGGTAAGACGACAGCCCGTAGATGGATGTAAAAGAGAGCTTAAAGAAATTTTCTCTGAATTATAGAATTATTCGCGGACTTAAGTGAGAATAATAAAATCCAAGAAATTTAAAAAGGATATAACCTTTGGTCTTACCATTATTTTATGGATAGTCACGGTGTGGCTTCTGTATCCTCTAATAAATCTTGATTCAATAGATATGGAGAATGCAAAGGAATATCTCTACCGTTCAGCTTTTGGAATCTCCATTATGATCATATTTTTTGGGAAAACTATACTCGATCTTTTCTTTCCTCAGGTAACCTTAAGTAAAGCACCGCTCATAAATACTATATTTCTTTCAATTTACTCCTTCCTCCTGGCAGGAGGAATCATTTTTATGATTACCAGAGTAATACTTCTGTTTTTGAGAAGTAGAAAATCCGGATTTCTTTTTTGATATATTAACTTCTCTTGATTATTTATAATAATAGATGTGAAAAAGCGGATGGTTCTTTTATTTTTTCTATTGGATGGATCTAAAAGCAAAGAAGTATCGAGATAGATTTCAGATTATAAGAAGGTGATCTTTATATGGGTGATGTTTATATTGCAGGAGCGAGCTTAACTCCATTTGGTAAGGACTTCAGACCCATTGGTGTGATGCTGGCTGATGCCTGCCAGAAAGCTCTTCAGGATTCCTCTGCCTTTACGTCTGATCTTGTTCCGGACTGCATTGTAATCGGGAGTATGGACCCTATAGGATTTGCCAGGCAGACGGGTCTCGATTCTCTAGTCGGAATAGAAATGGGCCTTGCACGAGATACAGAGATATATCATGTGGAGTTGGGTTCAGCTACCGGGGCAGCGGCAGTAGAGCTGGGAAAACGTTTGGCTTCATCCGGGCTAAAGGTTTTAGTCTGCTTTGGAGAAAAAATGAAGGGCAAGCTGAAAAATGAAGAGATACCATCACAGATTTCAACGGTTATTGCTGAAGAAGAAAGAGAGCGGGGATTGGGCGAGATGCCTGCAGTGGCGGCCCTAGCTTCATACGAGTACATGGATGCCTATAAAATTTCAGAAAAGGAATTCAGAAACATATGTTATGAGATGAGCGTCCAAAGCCTTGGATACGGAGCATTAAATGAATTTGCCTATTTTAAAAAACCGGTCACACGGAAGGAATATAACAATCCTGAAATAAATAGAATTATTGCCAAACCGTTGACAAAATTTGACTGCAGTGGGTCTTACAATGGAGCTGGAGCAGTTTACCTGATACCTACTCCTACAGACGTAAAATTAACAAGCGTCAAATCTGCCTTTGATAATATCAAGATTGCAGAACGAAAAACTCTGATTTCCCTTGAAGCGGCTGTACTGGCAGGGAGAGATTGTTTTCGAGAAGCTGGTCTTAATCCCTACGAGATAAACCTCTGTGAGATCCATGATGCTTTTAAATCTGTTCCCTGGATAGCGGCTGAGGATTTATTCTTAGCTGAGAGAGGCCAAGGGCATAAATTCGTTATGGAGGAGATAAATAGGAAGGGAAGAAGGGTTTATTTGAATCGTTCTGGTGGATTCTTGGCAAGGACTCATCCTTTAGGAGCCTCAGGGGGAGCCCAGCTTGTGGAGTTAGTCTGGCAATTGCGTGGGAATAACCAGTATAAGGAGATGTTCGAAGAAGGATATCAAAACCTGAATTACGGGCTATGGTTTAACATGAGCGGCTTTGGAAATACATGTGTTGTAGGTATTGTTGAGAGGACTAAATCAACTCAAAAGCGGGAAGGGCTCAAAGTAGAAAACTTACCGCAGTCTATTCCTGAAAAACATTTTATTTATCAGAAAACTCCCCGGAAAGACAGGATTATTGCTGCTACTCAATATTTGTCTCCAGAGGAAGAGAAAGTTAATGTGGCGATAATTCAGACAAAGGATGGTGATTTCAGAATAGGATTGGCAAAAGACCCCCACGGCCTAAAAAGAGGAAAATACATAAAGTGGATTAAACCCGAAGAAGGTTCCTATTTTATAAGAGAAGGATACATAAAAGGGAAATTATCCGACCTTTTAAGACTTTTTCAAAGAACAAAAAAGGAAGAATAAAAAAGCGAAGCTTAGGTTAGTGAGTTTGAAAATCCGAACTTTGTCTTGTTTTAGAAAGGTTTTAATTGACACTCGTAAGAGGGGATAATTATAATGATAAATCTTTATGCCATGATTTTAATTCTTGAATATTAAACAGGAGGTTATCCATGAGTGATATTGTCATAACAAGCGCGGTCAGGACCGCTGGAGGAGGATTTGGTGGTGCATTTAAAAAAGTTTCTGCTGTGGAGCTGGGATCTCTTGTTGTTCAAGAGGCTGTTCGAAGGAGTGGGATTGAACCTAAATACGTAGATGAGGTGGTTTTTGGCACAGGCTGGCAGGCTGGACTTGGGCCAAACATAGGGCGCCTTGTCACTGTAAAAGGAGGATTGCCTCATGAAGTTCCTGCCTTTACTGTGAACAAGCGCTGTGGTTCTTCTCTAAGGGCGGTTTCTCTTGCTGTCCAGATGATTAAAGCAGGGGATGCAGAGGTAGTTTTAGCTGGCGGAGCTGAAAATACTTCCCAGATTCCTTACATTGCTGTTGGAGCGAGATGGGGGAACCGCATGGGAGACAGCAAATTGGTTGACCTCATGCATATGGATGGTTTTATGTGTCCTTTGGCAGGCCATTTGATGGGAGTAACGGCAGAGACACTGGCTGAAAAATACAGTATAAGCCGGGAAGAACAGGATACTTTTGCCGTAGAAAGCCAGACTAAGGCAGTTAATGCAGTAAAAGAAGGAAAGTTCAAAGAAGAAATACTCCCTGTGGATGTACCTGTAAAAAGAGGTCAAACAGAGACCTTTGATACAGAGGAAATTCCAAGGGAGGGAGTAACAGCGGAGAAGCTGGCAAAACTTAAGCCTGTTTTTAAAAAGGACGGGACGGTTACTGCTGGAAACAGTTGTGCTCTTTGTGATGCCGCCGGTGCAGTCCTGGTTATAAAAGAGGAGAAAGCATCAGAGCTGGGAGTTAAACCTTTAGCACGGATTGTCTCTTATGCACATGCAGGTGTTGACCCGGCAGTTATGGGAATAGGACCTGTACCAGCTGTTTCCAAAGCTTTGGAACGTGCAGGACTCGAACTTAAAGATATCGACATCATTGAGCTTAATGAGGCCTTTGCAGCACAGATACTGGCTGTAGAAAGAGAACTTAAGTGGGATCGCTCTAAGGTCAACGTCCATGGAGGAGCCGTAGCTCTTGGCCATCCTGTGGGTGCAACCGGAGCAAAAATATTGACCACCTTGATATATGCTTTAAAGAGCCAGGATAAAAACATGGGATTGGTAAGCCTGTGCATCGGAGGAGGACAGGGGGTAGCTATAGTCATAGAAAGGCTGGCTTAATAAGTAAGGGCTTGATTCATCAAACCCGCTTTAAGTTTAATATTTTGATTATTTATCCTGGATTGTTCACGGGCCTAGGTTGCCGTAGACGTCGTTGCGAGGAGCGAAGCGACGCGGCAATCTCATGAGATCGGCTCGCTCGAAGAGTAAAAAATGCCGATGATTGATATAGATGAATTTAAAAGACAGAGTGATGTTCTAGAACTAAAAAAAGTCATGCTAGAGAATTGATATTATTAAGAGTGAATGATGGCATCGGCAGTTTTTATGAATAATTCAGGTTATTTAAACATGGAGGAATAACAATGGATATTAAAAAGCCTTTTGTTGTGGGCACAGGAATCATGGGTTCTGGTGTAGGACAACTTTGTGCTCAGCAGGGTTATGACGTGACTTTAGTTGACATCTCTGATGATATAGTTGGGAAAGCTAGAGAAAAGGTCAAGACAGGTTTAAACAGACGGGTGGAAAAAGGGAAAATTACTCAGGAGAATATGGAGTCGGTTCTCTCCAGGATCAATTGGTCTACAGACCTGGAACAGGCCCGGGAGTGCGATTTCGTAGTTGAAGCCATTTCTGAGAATATTGATGCTAAGAAGGGAGTGTTTGCAAAGCTGGATTCTATCTGTTCACCTGAAACGATATTGGCCTCAAATACCACAGCCCTCTCAGTGAACGATATTGCTTCAGCCACTTCGCGCCCTGACAAGGTTATCGGGATGCATTTTTTCAACCCGGCAGTTATTATGAAATTAGTTGAAATTATCCGCGGTGAAAAAACCTCTGAAGACACCATTGCCGCAACAAAAAAGTTTGCCGAAGATCTTGGTAAGGTTCCGATTGCCACAGCAAAGGAAGCACCAGCCGGGATAGTCAGCCGTGTTTTAGCCGGGATGCTGAATGAAGCTGCCACTGTTTATGCCGATGGTATAGCTTCTCCTCAGGATATTGACGAAGCTATGAAGCTTGGCGCTGGCCTTCCTATGGGTCCTTTAGCCCTCATTGATATGATTGGACTGGATATACATTTGGCTAAAATGGAAACATTGTATGCAAAGTTAAAGGACGAGCGTTATAAGCCTCCGGAAATTATCAAGAAGATGATTGCCGAAGGAAAACTGGGGAGAAAGGCTGGGGAAGGATTCTATAAGTATTAAATAAAGCTAATCCTTTTTTCTATAAGATTATCAGCCTTTCTTTAATTACTAACAGAAACAATTAAAACCTCAGAAAAAGGAGTAAACTATGGATTTTGATTTAAATGAAGAACAAAAAATGATACAGGATACAATCCGTAAATTTGCCAGGGAAAAAATTGCACCTGTGGCGAGTGAAAACGATAAAAAGGCTCAATTCCCTCGCGACCTTTTTAAAAAATTGGCAGGGCTTGGCTTTATGGGCACACCGATTCCTGAAGAATATGGCGGGGCAGGATTTGATTATATAAGTCATGCCATAGTGGCTGAGGAAATTGGCAGGGTAGATTCCTCTCTGCGGGGGACTTATTCTGTGCAAGTGTCCCTTGTGGAGCTTCCCATTTTTAAGTATGCCAGTGAAGAACAAAAGAAAAAGTACCTTCCTAAACTGACCAGTGGAGAATGGATTGGCTGTTATGGCTTAACAGAGCCTGATGCGGGGAGTGATCCTGCCAGTATGACCTCGACTGCCAAGGAAGATGGGAACTTTTACGTTCTCAACGGACAAAAGACCTGGATTACAAATGCCGGTATAGCTGATCTGGCGATTGTCTATGCAAAAACAGACAAGGAAGCAGGAGCCAGAGGAATCACAGCCTTTCTGGTAGAAAGAGGATTTGAGGGATTCTCCACAGGAGACCTCCATGATAAATTAGGTCTTCGTGCATCCAATACAGGTGAGATTTTCCTGGAGAATTGCCGCGTTCCTAAAGAAAATATCCTGGGCGAGATTAACAAGGGTTTTAAGATCGCCCTTAAGACTCTTGATTTTGGCCGTTTTACTGTGGCTGCTGGCTGTGTTGGAACAGCGCAGGGCTGTATAGACGTCTGTAAAGATTATGCTAAACAGAGAATACAGTTTGGAAAGCCTATAGCTAGCTTTCAGCTTGTCCAGCAGATGATTGCAGACATGGTTGTTGAATGCGAAGCAGGCCGCCTCCTTGTCTACCGTGCAGGAGATATGAAAAACAAAGGACTACCCAATATAAGGGAAACATCTATTGCTAAATACTACTGCAGTGAGATGGTAAACCGGGTGGCTTACAAAGCTATACAGATCCACGGAGGTTATGGCTTCTCCGGAGAGTACGATGTGGAACGTTTTTACCGGGATGCCAGGATCAATACCCTCTATGAAGGTACTTCCCAGATTCAACAGCTGATCATCGGTGCCATTGAACTTGGAATCAAAGCTTTTGTTTAGGCTTGGAGTGGGACATGTATAAAACACTTATCTATGAGAAAAAAGATGATATCGGTATCCTGACAATCAATCGGCCTGATAAGCTGAATGCAATTTCCAATAAACTGACATCTGAATTAAGCAAGCTTCTTGACGATATCGAGAAAGATGAAGGGCTGAGAGTGCTGATAATAACTGGGAAAGGGGATAAAGCTTTTGTAGCAGGAGCTGATATCAAGGAGCTTGTTGACCGTGATGCCCGCCAAGGGCGGAAGGTTTCACAAAAAAGGCAGGAAATTTTTTCGCATATAGAAAACCTTCAAATTCCTGTTATTGCTGCGGTTAACGGGTATGCCCTTGGAGGAGGCCTTGAACTGGCTTTAGCTTGTTCCATCAGAATCTGTTCGGATAAGGCACAATTTGGTGCCCCTGAGGTTAAGCTGGGGATTATTCCAGGCGATGGTGGGACCCAGAGACTGCCCCGGTTAATAGGGCTGGGCCGGGCCATGGAATTGATACTCACCGGAGATTTTATAGATGCCCAGGAAGCCTTCAGGATAGGACTAGTAAATAAAGTATTTCCTCTTGAGGAATTGATGGAAAAGGCGATGGAGCTTGCCCAAAAAATTGCCTCAAGACCACCTTTAGCAGTAAGATACGCAAAAGAAGCTGTAAATAGAAGCCAAGAAGGGGACACAGCCTCAGGTTTTGCGCTTGAGTCTTATCTTCATGCTCTCTCCTGTACTACTGAGGATAAAAAGGAGGGAGTTTCTGCTTTCCTTGAGAAGAGGAAAGGCAAGTTTAAAGGAAAATAGATGATTCTCTTTCATTTTGTCTGGGTAATAATCAGAAGGTATTCGGGAATGGTCTCGCTCCCGTTCAGATTTTTCACACCATCCCAGAATACTTACTTTTAATCTATCAAGCCGACATGGCGGCTAATAATATAAACTTTTCGCCATTTTGGACTTTTGACAGCAAATATTGCCTATGCTATTAAATTTTCCCATAAAGGAGGTTTAATAAATGTCTAATCAACAGCTTTTTAAGGCTATTAAAATTTTTTCTTTTATCTTTTTGCTTTTAATAGCAAGTAATATTTATTCTCAGGACTATGGAGTTGCATCAGTAAATGACAGCTATAAGATTTTGCCCGAAAGGGAACGGGCAAAAGTGATGAATGAATGGCTGAGATGGAGGTTGGATAACATCATACCGGAATTAATGAGAAGGGAAGGGATTGATATGTGGCTCATAATAAACCGTGAATACAATGAAGATCCTGTCTATATGAGTCTTGTTCCTGAGCCGACTATGGCTGCCCGAAGAACATCAATTCTTATTTTTTATGATCGTGGTGAAAAAATTGGAGTAGAAAGATTGTCAGGAGGTTATTACGGCATTGGTGATTGGTATAAAGCAACGTGGATCGATAAAAAGAAAAAGCAGTTTGAAAGTCTGGCAGAAGTCATTAAGGAGCGAAACCCGAAAAAAATCGGGATTAATGTTTCTTCTACCTGGGCTTTTGGAGATGGATTAACAGCAAGCCTGAAAGAGAAGCTGGGAAAAGCTCTTGAGTCTGAATATTCTTCCAGACTTGTTTCAGCAGAAAACCTTTGTATTGGCTGGCTTGAAACCAGAAGTCCCCAGGAACTGAGTGTTTACAGGCATATCTGTGGAATGGCCCACGATATTATATCTGAGTTTTACTCCAATAAAGTCATTACTCCCGACATAACAAGCACAGAAGATGTTGTCTGGTGGATCAGACAGAAAATTACTGACCTTGGATTGGAGACCTGGTTTCAACCTTCGATCTCCATTCAGAGGAATAAAAAGGAAGCTGCCAAATACAAAGATAAAAAAAGCATTATCAGGAGGGGCGACCTTCTTCACTGTGATGTTGGAATTGTGTATCTTGGTCTTTGTACAGACATGCAGTGGCAGGCTTATGTATGTAAGATTGGTGAGGAGGATGTTCCGGAAGGATTAAAGGAGGCTTTAAGACGCACTAATAGAATGGGAGATATTTTCAGGAACGAATTTAAAGCCGGGAGATCAGGCAATGATATTGTCTGGTCTGCAATGAAAAAAGCAGAAGCGGAGGATTTAAGGCCTCTAATTTATTCTCATCCTGTTGGATTTAACGGGCATGCTGCCGGGCCTCCGATGGATGCAAGGCCACCTGAGAGAGCTCCAGAAGGTGTTAAAGCACGTGGAGAGTATCCACTCTATCCAAATACAGTTTATGCAATTGAATACAGCTGCACCTCGAGTATTCCAGAGTGGAATAATCAGGATGTTCGAATAGGTTTTGAAGAAACTGGTGTTTTTACTAAGGATGGTTGTAAGTTTCTTGATGGCCATCAGATCAAATTTTATTTAATTAAATAGGAGCTAATACAGGAGTTTAGATTAATAATTCAGTATAATTAGTTGTAGTACTTTTTGAATTAGATAACAATGATGGATCTAAGGGCTTCTCCTTTTCTTAATAAATCAAAGGCCTTGTTTATATCTTCAAGTTTGAACTTATTGGTCACCACAGGTTTAAGTTGAATTTTTCCGATCTTTACCATTTCTATGATCTTAGGATAGTCCACCGGCCTGCAGCCTAAGGAGCCTCTGATTTCGATCTCTCGAAACATCAGCCTTCCAGCATTAAGAGGTACAGTTTTAGATGAATAGCCTACCTGACAATGACGTCCCCCTGCTCTTAGGGAACTAGGACCCATTTCGATTGTTTTTGGATTGCCGATAACTTCAATAGAAATATCTGCTCCTCCTCCTGTAAGCTCTCTTATTTCTTTGAGCAGCGTTTTATCGTCTTTATTGGATGCATTGATAGTATGTCTGGCTCCTAAACTTCTTGCTATCTCCAGTTTATTATCCACAATATCCACTGCAATGACAGAACCTCCAGCAGCCGCAGCCATTTGGACAACATTTATTCCCACACCCCCACAGCCATAAACAACGACTGAATCGCCTAGCTGGACTTGTGCTCTGTTCTTAACAGCGTGATAAGGGGTGGAAATGGCGTCAGCTATAATACTTGATTCTTCAAGAGGAAACTCTTCTGGCAGATGCTGACAATCTTTTGCAGGCACTTTAACATATTCAGCATAAGCACCGTCAATGTTATTACCCAACATGATCATGTTAAGACATATATTCTCTCGTCCCTCTCGGCAGTTAGCACAGTGGCCGCAAGAGAAAACAGGCGGAATGAGAACATGGTCTCCAACCTTAAAGTTTTTGACTTGAGCACCAACGTCCTCAACTATCCCAGAAGGTTCATGACCCAATATCATGGGGGGCTTTTTAAAAGTTGGAACACCATGGTCTATGTAATGCAGGTCAGTATTACACACTCCGCAAGCTGCAACTTTGACTAAAATTTCATGAAAATATATTTTTGGGTTTTCGACCTCTTCTATTTTTAGAGGCTGGTTAGGCCCATGAAATACAGCTGCTTTCATTTATTCCTCCTTTATTTGTTTTTCCAGAGAGGCTTCCTTTTTTCCATAAAGGCTTTTATCCCTTCGTGGGCATCTTCGGAGGCCATTAGTTCTTCAAGATAGGATTTTTCAATTATCTCTAATCCTTCTAAAAAGCTTGTCTCTAAACCCAGATTAATTCCTTTTTTTGAATGTTTTAATCCTACAAGGCTTAATTCCGTAATAGGGTGAATAAAATTCTCCAGTTCTGAATCGAAAGAGGCAAGGGGAACAACTTTGTTAACCAAGCCGATTCTCTCAGCTTCAATTGCATTTATAGTTTTGCCGGTTAAAAGGAGCTCAGAAGCTCTTTTTAATCCTATAAGGCGAGGTAAAATCAGGAGAGCAATAGGGGGGATAGCGGAAAGTTTTATTTCAGGCTGTCCGATCTTCAAATTGTCAGCGGCAAATATCAAATCGCAGAAGAGAGCAATTTCACACCCCCCGCCCAGGGTTAATCCTTTAACAGCAGCTACAGTTGCCTGATCTAATTTTGAAAGGTTGCGGAAGATATCATGGAAAACCTGAAGCATTTTATCTACTTTTTCTTTTGTATGATCAGATACATCCACTCCTGCTGAAAAGGCTTTTTCTCCACCGCTGGATATAACCAGGACTCTGACTTCTTTGTTATCAATAAGAGAATTTAAAGCTTGGTTAATTTCTTCCATCACAGAAATATTCAGGATATTCAAGGGAGGGTGGTTAATGGTTAAGAATGCCTTGCCTTCTTTGGTTTCAAAAACAATATGTTCAAAATTTTTTTGAGTCATAGTAACTCTTCGAAAAAGTAGTGTTAATCAATGTCTGCTGAAGAGAATCGAGAAGTAATACATATCACCTAACTCTTTTTCTGTCAACCATAATTAGGGGTCGCATCTCAACATTTGACATTACTAAATTTATTATCTTTTTTTCAGGAAAGATGTATAATGTTAAATAAGATAAAAGGGACAATAAATTATTTGGGACTTCGGTCTGTTTTTGTAAGGCAGATAAAATGAAAGATGATGGGAAAACAAAAAATCAGCTTATACGTGAATTGAAAGATTTGCGCCAGAGAATTGCTGAATTGGAAATTTCAGATAAGGATCGTTGTCAAGCAGAGGAAGATCTGCGCAGGAGAGAAGAAATAAACAGATCTCTTCTAATTGCAATACCTGATTTAATATTTCGCCTTTCTAAAAGTGGGATTTTTCTGGAGATCATTCCTGCAAAAGAATTTACTTTATGGAAACATCCCGGCGAATTTATAGGGAAAAATGTGTATGATGTGTTCGATAAAAAGATTGCAGAACAGTTTATGCATTGTATGAAGCTTGCAGTTGTAACAGGCGAGACGCAGATCTTTCAGTATAGACTGGCTGTAAATGGAAAAACTCAGCATTACGAAACAAGAATCACAGCAAGTAGAGAAGAAGAAATTCTGGCAATTGTTCGTGATTTCACTAAACAAAGACGGGCAGAGAAGATGGCAGAAACAGATCCTCTTACCGGTATTTACAACAGGAGGAAATTTTCAGAACTTCTGGATCAGGAAATAAGAAGAGTAGAAAGGTATAATAGATTTCTTTCTGTTGTACTCCTGGATATTGACCACTTTAAAAAAGTAAACGACATATATGGACATGAAGCAGGAGACTATGTGCTCAAGAGGATGACAGGGCTCATCAGAAAAGACATAAGAATAACAGACACATTTGCCAGATATGGCGGAGAGGAGTTTGTTATAATACTCCCTGAAACGAATCTTGAAGGAGCAAAGACACAAATAGAAAGGGTAAGAAAAATCATAGAAAAGGCTTCTTTTACTAAGGTGGGCCATATTACCATAAGTGCCGGCATTGCCGAGTTTATAGAAGGAGATACCAGAAAGAGTTTGGTGAAGAGGGCAGATGAGGCCCTTTACTTGGCAAAAAAAGAGGGTAGGAACAGAGTCAGAGTGCTGTAATTTAAAATATATCCAAAGAAGCTTGGAGAAAAAGATTTAGTACATCTTTAGGTTGATCCTACTCATCAAGTTTTTTCGGTACATAAATCATAAATCTTATATTAACTTTTTAGTCTTTTTATTTATTTTGTCTTTTAACATATGAATTAAATTTTGCCTTAAATCTGGACTCCACATTCATCAAGAATCCATTCGATTCTATATTTATACTCATTTAACATATTTGCTAACTGTCAGCTTTGAGATGAAGGAGTTTCTTGACTTGGAAGCGTAATATTGTTATTTTGGTAGTCTTAAAAAGGAATAGGTTTTGATAACCCCCCACCATAAAAAAGCGAATCAACATAATATGTTACAGACTTTTTTTATCTTCTTTTAATGGAGGAAAAATGAGCGAAGAAAAGAAAATCGCTATCAAGAAAATTCAAGCCACCGGTTTTTTGAGGAAAATAATGGCTGATTATTTCTACGAATTGAATGATGCCGCGAAAGAGGGCTCACCCAAAATTGCATGGTGTTCAAGTGTGGGACCTGCTGAGCTTTTATTAAGCTTAGGATTTCTTGTCCATTATCCAGAGAATCATGGAGCTGTATTAGGGTCTTCCCGGACTGCAAACGACTATATTCCCGTGGCTAATGCTGTTGGCTATTCTCCGGATATCTGCTCTTACCTGACGAGTGATGTTGGCGCTTTTATAAAAAAAGAAACACCTATTTCCCGGGCTTATGAGGGAATTGAGGGTATTGCTAAACCTGATGTGCTTGTATACAACACCAACCAATGCCGCGATGTACAGGATTGGTTCAACTGGTATTCAAGGGAGCTTGGAGTTCCAGCCATAGGAATATCCACTTATCGTAATATAGGAAAGATAACTGATTCTCATCTTCAGGGTATTGTTCAGCAGACTAAAGACTTGATTCCTCCGTTAGAAAAAATTTCAGGCAATAAGTTTGATATTGATAAGTTCCGAAGCGTCCTTTCTCTCTCCAAAGACTGCACCCTGATGTGGAAAAAAGTTCTCGAAGCAAATGCAGCTATCCCTGCACCTATAAGTTTTTTTGACGCTACGATTCATATGGGGCCTGCCGTTGTTTTAAGAGGCTCTCCCCAGGCTGTGGAGTATTATAAAGTGCTCCTTAAGGAACTTGAGGAGAAAATTGCTAAAAAAGATGGAGCTGTGGAAGAGGAAAAATTCCGCATTTACTGGGAAGGGATGCCTATCTGGGGGAAACTAAGAAACCTTGCTGAATTTTTTATAGGATTCAAAACAGCTGTTGTTGCCTCGACCTACTGCAACAGCTGGATCTTTGATTCTTTTGACCCAGAGGATCCCTTTATGAGTATGGCCCGGGCTTATACAGAGATATTTATTGTCAGAGATGAGAATTTTAAAGAGAAATATATCGAGGAAATGGTCCATAAATACAAGCTAGATGGGATTTTGTTCCATGATGCAAAAACGTGCCCGAATAATTCCAATAACCGCTATGGAATGCCTGAAAGGCTCGAGAAAATTTTGAATATACCTTCACTTACTATTAATGGTGACTTGAATGACTTGCGGTGCTATTCAGAAGAACAGGCTAAGACCAATATAGAAGCTTTTATTGAGCAATTAGAAACAAGATAGATAGAATCGTAGAAAATTCATAATTAAAAGTCTTAATTGAGATAAGAAAATGAATTATTTTGTCGGGATTGATGTTGGAGCTTCCACTACTAAAGCAGTTATTATTGATGAAGAGAAAAAAGTTCTTGGCTATTCTTTAACCTATTCTGGTGCTGATTTTAAAGCTGCGGCTGAGCAGGTCTTTGAAGAATCACAGAAAAAAGCCAGGAGAGAAGGTCCGAATAAATTTGTCGTGGCAACTGGATATGGAAGGAGAAATGTTCCTTTTGCTGACAAATCAAGAACTGAAATCAGCTGTCATGCCAGAGGCAGTTTTTTTTATTTCCCTCATGCCCACACGTTGATTGATATTGGTGGGCAGGATAATAAAATTATAAGAGTTAATGATTCTGGAAAAAGAACAGGATTCAAGATGAATCGGAAGTGCGCTGCGGGTACAGGAGCTTTTCTTGAGGAGATGGCCAATCGCCTCCAAATTAAGATTGAAAAGCTTAATGGGCTTGCAGAGAAGTCAGAGAAAGATATACAGATTGGAAGTTACTGCACAGTATTTTCAGCAACAGAAATTCTGACTAGAATTAGAGAAGGCGTTGAAATAAAGGACCTTGTCAAAGGTATTTTTGGCTCGGTAATAAAAAGGGCTCTTGAGATGGACCCTTTGGAAGGGAATATAGTAATGAGCGGGGGAGTGGTGGCTTATAATCCTTTTTTAGTAAGTATGTTTGAAAAAAAATTAGGGAAAAAGATATTTGTACCCTCTCATCCTCAATTAACTGGCGCTTTTGGAGCGGCGTTGTATGCTTTAGAAGTAAAAGGAGGTTAAAATGCTTGATGCACTATTTAAACCAAAATCTGTGGCAATCATTGGAGCTTCAAATAATCCTTTGAGCATTGGCCATATTGTTCTCCAGAATCTTCTTGACCACAATTTTAAAGGCCCTATATACCCTATAAATCCTAAATCAAAATATATTAAAAGTTTTAGAGCTTATCCCTCTGTTACTGATATCCCCGATGAAGTAGATCTTGTGAATATTTCTATTAAAAATACATTAGTTCCCTTAGTTCTCGAGGAATGCGGCAAGAAGGGAGTGAAGTTTGCAATTGTTCATACGGCTGGTTTTAAAGAAGTAGGAGAGGAAGGGCTAAAGCTTGAAAAGCAGATTGTTGAAATTGCCCATAAATATGGAATGCGTATTTATGGGCCAAACTCCCAGGGCATTCAGAATTCTGATCCTGAAGTTTCAGTTTATGCCAATTTCACTTTTGTGCCCATGAGTCCTGGTAATATCTCCATTGTTGCCCAGAGTGGGGGAGTGGGAGAAACATTAAAATTGCATCTTTATCGGATCGGGAAAGGAATGAGGATGTATTCGAGTTTCGGGAACGAAGCGGATGTGAGCATGAATGAAATTATTGATTATTACGGCCAGGATAAAGATACAAAAGTAATCATGGTTCACATAGAAACTCTTAAAGACCCTGCTGGTTTTCTTGAAGTGGCAAGCCGGGTAACTCCAAAGAAACCCATCCTTGCCTTAAAGACAGGGAGAACATCTGAAGGAACAAAAGCTGTTGCTTCTCACACCGGTTCTTTGATCGAACAAGAGACGATAGCGGATGTAATTTTTAAAAAGAGCGGCGTTCTGCGCTTTCATTCTCAAGAAGATATGATTAATACAGCCGTTGCCTTTTCTAATCAGCCAGTTCCTAAAGGGGATAAAGTTATAATTGTGACTAATACAGGAGGGCCGGCAATAATTGGGGTAGACGAATGTATCTCAGCTGGACTCAAGTTAGCCGAATTAAGTCCTCAGACCAAGGAAATCCTGGGAAAGCTTGTCTTTCAGGAAGCTATTGTCTCTAATCCTGTGGATGTTGTTGCCACAGCAGGTCCTGAGCAGTATGGGGGTACAGTTGAGGCTCTTCTCAAAGATCCGAATATTGATTCTCTCCTTCTTGTTTTTGTAACAGCCCCCTTTGTCGATTGTGAAGGCATAGCCCGAAAACTCGGGGAGATTGGGAAGGCTTCTGACAAACCCATTGTCTGCCAAGTGATAACCATAGAGAAATGGGCTGAAGTTATCCGCCTCATCAGAGAAAGCGGTATTCCAGTTTATGATTTTGCTGAAACAGCCGCCAGAGCTCTCTCTGCAATGACTGAATATGGGAAAATTACTCAAAGAAAAGCACCTTCCTTTAAAAAATTCGAAATTGATAAAAGCAAAGCAGAATCAGTTTTAAGCCGCCATAAAGGTAAAGATAAGTTTATCCCTCAGGATGATGTTTTTAAGATTCTCCAATGTTACGGAATTCCAACCGTGACAACAACAAGAATAGATAAAGAAGATAAGCTCGAGAAAGCCATTCAGAAACTTAAATATCCTCTTGTTTTAAAGGTTGATGCTGAATCGATTATCCATAAAACAGAAGTAGGGGGTGTTGCTGTTAATATAAAAGATAAAGTTTCACTTCAGGCTGCTTTTAAAAAAATGGCCAGGAAGTTTGAGAAAGAAAAACCTGCTTTTATTCTCCAGGAGTATCTTGAAGGCGGCAAAGAAGTGATTATAGGAGCTAAAAAGAATGAAGGCCTCGAGCCAACCCTTATGTTTGGACTGGGTGGAGTTTTTGTCGAGACACTAAAGGATGTTCAATTCAGAATGGCTCCTCTTGCCGAGGAAGATGCTTTGGAGATGATTCGTTCCATCAAGGGTTACGCCATTCTGGAAGGCACAAGAGGGGAGAAAGCTGTGGATATAAATAGATTGGTTGAAATTCTGATTCGGCTTTCTCAGCTTGTTTCTGATTTTCCTGAAATAGACGAGATGGATTTAAATCCTGTTTTTGCTTTTGAGAAAGGTAAGAAAACTGTGGTTGTTGATGCCCGCCTAAAAATTGTAGGGGCTTGATTCATCAAACCAATAAAACGTAAATAATATGAACTGGATTCCTTTAGGCATTGTCTGTTTTTACATTATTCTTCTCTATGTAATTACCTGGGTGACCCGCCGTCTCAGCCGGGGAGGGATGATCGCCTATCTTTTGGCTGGCCGAAGTCTTCCTTTCTGGGTGGTTGCTCCCCTTCTTACCGGTCTGGCTGTAGGAGGTGCTTCAACAGTTGGAGTGGCTGAGATGGCCTACAAAAGTGGAATATCAGCAGGCTGGTATAATGCTGCGTGGGCTGCAGGGGCAATTCTGGTCGGACTTATTGCTGCCCGCCGATACCGTCAGATGGAAGTTAGCACTCTCCCAGAGCTTTTTGAAAGACATTACAGCGTCTCAGGCAGGGTTGTAGGTGCTTTCGGACAGCTTGTCCTACAGATAGTCATTGTTTCTGTTCAGTATGTTGCAGGTGGTGCTATCCTCTCTTCCCTTCTGCCTAATGTATTTAGTTTTAAGACTGGAATGTTTATTACTGCAGTGGTTTTTGTGGGGATAACATTGATCGGCGGCTTCTGGGCAGCAGGTTTGACCAATATCATAAATGTGATTCTCATCTATACAGGAGTTCTTGTGGGAGCGGCTTTGGCAATAGTAAAGATAGGAGGACTTGGAGAGCTTGTGGCCAAACTTCCTCCTCAACATCCGGGTTTTGATTTAGGAGGAATTGGATTGCCGCTTATCTTCGCGTGGTTTATTGTAATGTGTACTATGGTCTTTTCAGTCCAGTCTGTTGTTCAGATTTCTTTTGCCGCAAAAGATCCCTATTCTGCCAGCAAAGGTTTCATTTTAGCAGGATTGATTATTCTCCCTGTGGGTTTTATAAGTGCTGTTATAGGTCTTTCTGCAACTGTTCTTCATCCAGGAATTGTACCCACTGAAGCTCTGCCTCGTATGGTTTTGAGCCTAAGCCCTGTGATAGCAGGTCTTGTTCTAGCTGGACTCTGGGCTGCTGATGTATCAACTGCCTCTGCTCTCCTTGTTGGGAGTGCTACTCTGGTTGTGGGAGATATAATCAAAAGGTTTTTCGCTCCTGAGCTTAAAGAGAGGGGAGAGAGAATTATATCTCAAATTTCAGTTTTTATTTTAAGTATTTTTACATACATTCTTGCTGTTTTAGTTTCTGACACTGGTATTCTAAATACATTGCTTCTTGGCCTTTCCTTGACCACTGCTTATACTTTAGTGACTTTAATGACCTTATTCTGGCCTAAGATTTGCAGGCGGGCTCATGCCACCTGGACTCTACTCATGTCTATGGCTGCTCTTGCCCTGTGGTTTATTTTCCCACAAGTGGCTTCCTTTTTTAAATATTTTAGTCTTTCACACCCGATATATTTCTGCTGGATCGTAAGCCTGGTGACCTTTTTCCTTGTTTCAATATTTGACAGGAGAAAGATTAAAAAACTTGCTTAAAAAAAAGGGCCAAAACTACTTTTTTTAATAAAATGAAGAATGTCGCTAAATATATACATTTCACGACATAATTTCAAATTGTTTTGATTTTGCTATCAATCCATGCTATCAATTGCAGTTGACCTCAAGTTATTCTCTTGTTATAAGTTTTTGCAGAAAACTTGAGAGAAAGATCAGAAGGGGGTAATATTTCAAACTACTAAAACAAATTCTGATATGAAGAATCGCGGGTCTAATGAAAAAACTGGTAGAGATCGTAAGGGCAAATAAAAATAGGATGGGAAAAATATGGATTGGGAAAAAATAAATTATTATGTACTGGAAAAGCAACATTTGACGAATAAGTGCTCTAATGCTCTAAAGTGTGTTGAAGACATCGCGGGGCTTAATTCAATAACAGCCATAACACCCTATTTATCTCTCTTTAATAGATTAAAGGACTTTAAAAAATCAATACTTGAGGAAGAAATATATGAGAAGAAAAGACTTTATCGACTGAGACTGATGAGAGGCACTTTATTTATTGTGACAAGAAGCTTTCTTCCAATTGCATATTCGGCTACCATCGATAGGACGCAAAAACGATTAGCTGGTTTTCGTAAGCATTACAAACTCCCTGAAAAAGAATTCAAAGAGCTTAAAGATGAGATTATAACTGTGCTTGAAAAGGGTGAGAAAACTGCAGTAGAAATAAGAAAAGAATTAAGGACAAACATAAGCATCTCACTTATTCTAAGGCTTTTGATGGAAGATGTTCCTTTGTTGAGAGGGAGACCCCTTGGGACTTGGAAAGGTGAGCAATTTAGATACTCTCTCTTACCTAAACACATTAAATTAAGAATGAATAAAGAAAAGGCAAAAATTTTGCTTGTTGAGAAATTCCTCCAGTCTTTTGGTCCTGTAACGCTGAAAGATTTAGCGTGGTGGAGTGGTTTCAGCAAAAAAGAGTCTATGAAGATTTTAGAAGAGATTAGGACAATTGATGTAGGAAATGGTTTATTATTGCTTGAAAGGGAATATGAAAAATTTGAAAATTTCAAAGTTGATTATGAGAGTTTATTACTAATGCCCAGCTATGACCAATATGTGATCACTTACAAATATTCAATGTATCCTAGGCTAGTAATCCAGAAATATTTGAGTAGTATCTACAACGAATATGGAGAACCCCATAACCCTATTATTAGAAACGGAAGAATTATCGGAAAATGGTGGTTTAAAAAGGAAGAAATAAGTTACTTACTTTATGAGAAAATGGAGAATAGGACGGTACTGCATCAGAAAATAGTAGAAATGGAAAAATTTCTAGGGGAATAGTCATGAACCGGCACCAGCGGTCTTGATGCCATTGCTTACTCAAGATGAAATTTATTGATTACAATGGCGTTAAATTATTTATTATTCGACGTTTTTATTTATTCCAGGGATAATCAAAAAACGGCGTGAAATATTAACAATATGCGACATTTCCGATCCTTTGTTATCAATTTCATAACCGATTTTTTAGAACTGGCAGTGATCATCGACTACCTCAACCTCACCTTCACAGCAGAACGCCACCTCTACGATAAAGACCAAAAAAAATCTATGAAGGCAAGGCTTAAGAGTCAGAATATTGTGGATTAGTCTTAAGGATATGTGTTAAAGATATCTTATGAATAGGAAAAGAAAAATACTGGTTACATCCGCACTTCCCTATGCCAATGGGGATATACACATCGGCCACCTTCTGGAATACCTACAGACCGATTTCTGGGTCCGATTCCAGAAAATGTGCGGTCATGAATGCCTTTACATGTGTGCCGATGATACCCACGGCACACCAGTGATGATCAGTGCTCGAGACAAGAGGATTTCTCCAGAGGAGTTGATCGCTGTCTTCCATGAAAGGCATATCAAGGACTTTAAAGATTTTGAGATTGAATTCGATAATTATTACACGACCAACAGTGCTGAGAACAAGGAACTCTCTGAAGAGATCTATCAGAAGATGGTCGAGAATGGCCACATCGAAGAAAAACCTATCAAGCAGCTCTACTGCGAGCATGATGCCATGTTTCTTCCTGACCGGTTTGTAATGGGAATTTGCCCGGTATGCAAAGCAGATAACCAGTACGGTGATTCCTGTGATCTATGCAGTTCGACTTATAATCCCGGAGAACTCGTTAATCCCCGATGTGTCCTCTGCAGCAACCCGCCGACTGAAAAGGAGAGTACGCATGTTTTCTTCAAGCTCAATGACTTCAAAGATTTTCTCAAGGAATGGGTTAAGCTTCATACCTCGCAGGAGATAGCAAACAAGCTCAGGGAGTGGTTGCGGGATGACCTGAGGGACTGGGACATCTCTAGAGATTCGCCTTATTTCGGCTTCAAAATCCCCGGAAAGCCAGATAAATATTTTTATGTCTGGCTGGATGCTCCCATAGGCTATATTGCATCGACAAAGAATTGGTGCGACAGAAAAGGCGGGGACTATAAGGAATTCTGGAAAGATGAAGATTCCGAGCTTTACCATTTTATCGGCAAGGATATCATTTATTTTCATATCCTCTTCTGGCCAGCTATGCTGAAAAATGCTGGATATAAAACGCCGGATGAGGTGTTTGTTCACGGATTCCTCACTGTGAATGGGGAGAAGATGAGCAAGTCTAAAGGGACATTTATCAAAGCCAGAACATACCTTGATTTTCTGGATCCGATATACCTGCGCTACTATTATGCGAGCAAGCTTACTCCATCCATCGATGACGTGGATTTGAACTTGGAAGATTTTGTCCTGCGTGTCAATTCGGAGCTCATTGGCAAAATAACCAATCTTGCCTCACGCAGCATCCATATGCTGAAGAAGATTGGCCTGAAGATTGGGGGACTTTCTGGAGATGGTCTTGAGCTTGTACAAAGTGTGCAGGCAAAATCAGATAGAATAGCGAACTTATATGAAGATCGAAGCTTTTCCAGGGTGATTCTGGCAATAAGAACAATTTCGGAACAAGCCAATAAATTCATCGATGAAAAAGAGCCTTGGAAGGTTATTAAGGAGGATCCGGAAAAGACCCGTGAAGTACTCGCTGCTGTAATCAATGTCTTTCGTATCATTTCTGTTTACCTTAAGCCTATCTTGCCTTCCTATGTACGTAATGTCGAGGAATTGCTCAAAGAAGGTTCCTATAATTGGGATTCCAGTAAGGAGATTTTGCAATACTCTGAAATAAAAGAATATAAACATTTAACAACCCGCATAGAGAAGGAAACCATTGAAAAGATTTTGGAGGCTGCCAGAAAAGAGGTATAAAAAGTGATTAACTGCACGGATATAACACTCTTTCATTTTTAAATTGCAGATTGTCGCGAAATGGTTAGGTTTTTTTCTGATGCGATAGTTTCAGAAAGAAGCTATTGAACGAAGCCGCTACGCGACACCTATGGGATTTCAATGAAGTGACTGATAGGGTGATTAGTGTGTGTGCTGACTGA